>Ga0208522_1000052_pt1 | contig 70598 bp, 62 predicted proteins | sample ETNtaG_25_FD_185763 | JGI IMG/M metagenome (GOLD analysis project Ga0208522, IMG submission 185763) | Marine microbial and viral communities from oxygen minimum zone, Eastern Pacific Ocean - ETNP201302SV86 (SPAdes) (version 2) | ecosystem: Environmental > Aquatic > Marine > Oceanic ... | reverse complement strand
ACCTAAAGGTTACTTATGCAAGGTGCCCCATAGGCTCACGCCTACTTCATCCTCACAACCAATGTAGTCTTAAATCAGAAGAACTTCCAAAAATTATATTCTATTACAAGAAAATCTTTAATCTGTTATATGAATTATGAATGACTGCTGATTGCAGATCACACATGATCACGGTAGATTTCCCGGACCCATTTTCCCATGAGCATCTCCATTCAGACACAGTTCACCGGTGCCACCTCGCTCAAATTGACTCCATTTCATGATCGTACATCTGTCCTGAACCAGCCTCAGGAGTGGCGACGCTGGTCGGGTTACCTTTCCGCCACTTCATATGATCTCACCCACGATGTGGAATATTTCGCTGTCAGGACCAAAGCGGCCCTTCTTGATATCACCCCTTTGCATAAATATATGATTGTAGGTCCCGATTCGGAGCGGTTTCTTGACCGACTTGTAACCAGGAATATTCGCCTCTGCAAAGTCCATCAGGTGATGTACACACCGTGGTGCGATGATGCCGGTAAGCAGATAGATGACGGCACTGTCCAGAGGCTTGAAGAGAATCGTTTCCGTATCACCAGTGCGGAGCCGAACCTGGAGTGGCTCACACATAACGCTTCAGGCATGGATGTAGATATATCCGAAGATTCCGAAGAGACCGCCTCCCTTGCCCTGCAGGGACCCAATTCCCGCGCTATATTGAATGATATAGTCGATAAGAATATTGATAACCTGAAGTTCTTCTGGCTCACGAACCGCCGCGCAGGTGATATCCCTCTAATGATCTCCCGTACCGGCTACACAGGCGATCTGGGGTATGAACTGTGGACTCCAAAGGAAAACGCTCTAAAGCTCTGGGACTGCCTCATGGAAGCGGGTGCACCCTACGGTATCACACCGACCGGTCTCCACGCTCTGGATATGGTACGCATTGAAGCTGCCCTCATCCTGCTGGACGTTGACTATATATCAGCCCAGCACGCTATAATTGATTTGAGGAAATCATCACCATTTGAACTGGGGCTCGGCTGGACTGTAAAACTGAAGAAGAAGGATTTTATCGGCAGGAAGGCGCTCCTTCAAGAGTATGAACGGGACCCGGAATGGCAATTGAGAGGCATCGAAATTGAGTGGGAACCGCTGGAGAAGCTTTACCGGAAAGTTGGGCTCCCGCCTCAACTCCCAGGTATGGCGTGGCGGACCTCCACCCCTATCTACAGTGGCAACCAGCAGGTGGGTTACGCTACCAGTGGATGCTGGTCACCTATCCTGAAAAAGTATATCGCGCTGGGACATCTAAAGTCGGCCTACGCCCGGGAAGGGACACCACTGCAGTTTGAAGTAAAAGTTGAGCACTTCCGAAATACAACCCCGGCCAGGGTGGTAAAAACACCCTTCTTCGATCCGGAAAGGAAACGGTCATGTCCGTAAACCGGAAGTATGACGCCATTGTCGTCGGCGGAGGCCATAACGGTCTTACCGCCGCGGCTTATCTCGCCCGGGGCGGAAAAAAGGTGCTGGTGCTTGAGAAACGCCACGTTCTCGGTGGTGCCGCTGTAACTGAAGAGGTTTTCCCTGGTTTTAAATTTTCAGTCTTTTCATATGTGGTCAGTTTATTAAAACCGGAGATTATCCGGGAACTCCAACTCCCGAAATTCGGACTGGAATTGGTCCCGCTGGAAAGCACTTTTACCCCGCTGGAAGGCGATTATCTTATCCGGTGGGCGGACCACGATCTTACCCGCCGGGAACTGTACCGTCACTCTCCCAACGACGCCGAAGCTTATGACAGATTTGGAAAGACTATGAGCCAGATAGGTCTCTCAGTCCGCCCCATCCTCCAGACCATCGCACCTGATCCAACAAAACTGGGCTGGTCAGGCGCATCTACCCTTCTGGACCTTGGTAAACATTTCCGCTCTCTGGGTCAGGAAAAATTTGAGCATCTGACAAAAATGATGACCATGAGTTGCGCCGATTTTCTGGATGAATGGTTTGAGTTCGAACCTTTGACGGCCACCATGTCTGCCAGCGGTATCATCGGCACATTTATGGGGATAAGGTCTCCGGGCTCAGCCTACGTCATGCTTCATCACTACTTGGGTGATATTGATGGTGTTTTCCGTGCCTGGGGATTTCAGCGGGGAGGTACCGGTGCTGTCAGTATGGCCCTTGCCCGATCAGCCGAACACTTCGGTGCAGAGATCATGACAGAAACGCCTGTGAGTCAGATCGTGGTTAAGAATGGTCGTGCTGTGGGCGTTGCCCTGGAAAACGGCGACGAGTTTGAGGCAAACGTGGTGGTTTCTGGACTCGATCCAAAACAGACATTCCTTAACCTTATGGGATCCAGCGACCTCCCTGCCGATTTCGTCCAATCCGTTGAAAATTTCAGGATTCGAGGCTCCTCCGGTAAAGTGAACCTCGCTTTGGACGGGCTTCCCGATTTCACATGTCTGCCAGGCAAAGGTCCACACCTTAACGGTGCCATATCTATTTCACCTGACATTGACTATATCGAAAAAGCTTATGATGATGCAAAACACGGTAATTTTTCCCGCCAGCCTTACATCGATATTGTTCTCCCCTCCGTCCTCGATCCTGACATGGCGCCGCCGGGTAAACATGTTATGTCCTGTTTTGTACAGTACGCCCCTTACAACATTAAGGGCGGCTGGGACGACCAGAAGCGGGAAGCATTTGGAGATGCTGTGGTGGATGCCCTGACAAGATTTGCACCCAATATCAAAGATATCATACTCCACAGGCAAGTAATCACACCGTTGGACATGGAAAATACGTTCGGCCTCACGGAAGGAAATATCTTCCATGGAGAACTGGCCTTACAGCAACTATTCTTCCTCCGTCCCGTGGTGAAATGGGCTGACTACAGAACACCAGTGCAAAACCTTTACCAGTGCGGTTCAGGCACTCATCCCGGCGGCGGTATTACCGGTGCTCCCGGTGAGATGGCTGCTAAGAAAATCCTGAAGGAGTGGCGGTGAAACGGTACGACGCCATAGTGGTGGGTGGAGGCGTGAACGGCCTCACGACCGCTGCCTGCCTGGGCAAGAGCGGTCGAAAGGTTGTTCTGCTGGAGAAAAACGATACGGTCGGAGGATTGGCGTCAACGGAACAATTCGCTGACGGATATAAAAGCAACACAGTAATCGATTCAGTTCCGTGGATTAATGAACAAGTTGTCTCCGAACTCGAGCTCGAAAACCACGGTCTTAGATTCACTTCTTCAAATAGTGGTGTTACCACCCCCGCCGGTAGCGGTAAAGTTTTAACGCTAAGCTCAGATTCTCATGAAACTGTCAGGTCCATCGCCCAATTCTCCCAATCCGATGCCGATAAGTGGCCCGCATTCTGTAACAAGGTCGCCATGCTTACCGACTTCCTGAAGCCCCTCTACGGTATGACACCACTGCCTATTCCTGAGCTGGACCTCTCCTCCTTCCTTTCCATGAAGCCCATGCTGGCCCCGTATCGAAAACATGGCCGAAAGGCGCTGGTGGAGCTGCTCCGGATTCTACCCATGTGTATGCTTGAACTGCTGGATGAGTGGTTTGAATCAGAACCACTTCGGGGTACCCTGGCCGTAGCCGGTATCCGCCACATGAACCAGGGGCCCATGGCCGTGGGGACAGCTTTCGTTTTCCTTCACAACCATGTAGGAACGGGAGGATCCATCCGGCCGGTAAATTTCATTGATGGCGGCACGGAAAAACTGGTGTCGGCACTTGAGTCGTCTGCTAAAAGTTATGGCGTTGAACTGCTCACCGGATCTGAAGTGAAAAATATCACTGTGGATAACGGTACCGCTGTCGGTGTCACCTTGAAAAACGGTGAGGAAGTTGAATCTCACTGTGTCGTTTCTTCCCTCGATCCAAAGACAACCTTTCAAGGACTTGTAGGCAACGACCGGCTGTCACCTCAATTCTCCCGGCGGATCAAAAATATTAAAATGCGCGGTGCCACGGCACGGGTTCATTATACCCTGAAAGAATTACCAAATTTTGATGGCCTCCATGAGGAACTACTTAAAGGCATAGTATCAATCAGTCCGTCACTCAGTTACATTGAAAAAGCATCAGACGCTTCCAAATACGGCCGTATCTCTAAGGAGCCATGGATAGAATTTACCGTCTCCTCCCTTAGGGAAAAGTCGTTCGCCCCAGCCGGAAAGCATGTTCTCTCCGCCACTGTACAGTACGCACCGTACCACCTTCGCGGCACGGACTGGCAATCGGCCCGTGATGAACTGGGTAGCCGCGTTACTGATGTAATGGAAAAATACGCTCCCGGCTTTCGTAGCCTCATTATGCATCAGGAAATGTTGACCCCCAAAGATCTGGAGAGTAGATATGGACTGACGGAGGGAAACCTGAACCAGGGCGAAATGATGCTGGACCAGTTCTTCTTTATGCGGCCGACCATCGACAGTGCGCAATATCTCACTCCAGTCGGGAACCTGTATCTGTGCGGTGCAGCAACTCATCCCGGCGGAGGCCTCCACTGCACTAACGGTCATAATGCTGCAAATGAGATTATCAAGCATTTGCAGTCCGTCTGACCGCCGCTACCTGTAACAGTTAGAAAGTTGGATTACTTTTCCAGGAGATGTTCCCGGAGGTGGTTGAACATTTTGGTATAGAGGTGTATCCTAGAATTCCCGCCACGAATGCCGTGGTCGCGGTTGGGATAGTAGAACACCTCCAGCGGCTGCTGGGCGTTAACAAACTTCTCCACAAGCTGTGTGGTGTTCTGCGAATGAACATTATCATCGCCCGTGGCATGGATAACCAGAAGATGTCCCTGTAGATTATCCACGTAGGAAAAAACAGAAGTGGAATCGTAACCCGCCTCATTATCCTGAGGTAGCCCCATGGATCGCTCGGTGTAGATAGTGTCGTAAAGTCTGAAGTCCATGACCGGTGCCACCGATACGCCGGCCTTGAAGTGCGAACCGTTCTTGGTAAGCATGAGGCCGGTGAAATATCCGCCCCCACTCCAGCCCCATGCACCGACTCTGTCGGGATCAGCACCCCACTCCCGAACCATGTAATCGATACCAGCAACATGATCTTTCGCAAGATAACGACTCATATCACCGTAGCTGAGATTCTTGAATACCTCTCCCCTGCCGCTCATACCGCGGGCGTCCATGGAAAAAACAATGAAACCTTCCTGCGCAAGGAACTGATTCCATAGCCCGCCCCACCTGTCTCGGACGATCTGTGTCCCCGGCATCCCGTAGCCATACACCATCATGGGATACTTTTTTCCCTTCTTATATCCTACAGGCAGAATGACAATGCCGTCCAGTGTTGCGGCTCCGTCGTGAGTCTTGAATGTGACGAATTGGGGGATCGACCAGTCGTAGTCATCAAACTGTTTTTTTTCTGTTTCTTTTATAATGCGAACAGTAGTGCCATCCCGCTTTTTCAAAACAATTTTGCTCGGCTGAGAGACGGATGAATAGCTGTCCACGAAGTACTCCCCTGATGATGAAAATTGGACGCTGTGATTCCCTTTCTCCGTTGTCAACTGCTTCAAACCAGTTCCGTCGAATGAAACGCTGTATAGGTGGCTTTCCGCCACGGACGCCTTGTTGGCCATGAAATAGACAACACCTCTCTCCTCATCCAGATGAACAATTCGAGTTGCTTCCCATTGCCCGTCTGACAACTGGGCCAACTCTTCACCCTTCAGCGTATGGCGGTAAAGATGTTGGTAACCCGATCTCTCAGATATCCAGACTATTTCGTCTTTTTCCAAAAACCTGTAATTGTCATGTACACTTACCCAACCATTCTCATCCATCTCCATAAGCCCCTGCTTTTTCTTGCCGGATTTGGGGTTGCAGATAAGGAGGTCCCACCGGTTCTGAAGCCGCCTCATTCGCATCACAAGAAGCTGCTCTGACGAGTGCCAGTAGATTCTGGGATAGTACATGTCACGATTGTCACCGATATCCATCCAGCGGGTTGCTCCGCCAGTGGCCTTTACTACGCCGATTCTCATGGTGGGATTGGTCTGCCCCGCTTTGGGATAACGGATCTCCGTCGTCACAGGATATAGTTCCAGTTCATTAATCATTGTAAAAACGGGTACACGAGACTGGTTCTCTTCCCAATAAGCAATAGTCTTGCTGTCAGGTGACCACCGGTAAGCGTCATAGATGGAAAATTCTTCCTCGTAGACCCAGCCGAAATGACCATTGAGCACCACATCTGTGCCCGTCCTGGTTAATTGTCTCTCCCTCTTCCGGCCAATCTCGAAAGTGTAGAGATTGTTATCCTCCCGGACATACGCCACCATCTTTCCGTCAGGGGAAAATTTGACATTCCGCAGACGCTGGTTATTTTTTGAAACGGGAACCATTTCATCAGTTTCTCTATTGTAAATCCAGTATGTACCCCAGTTAGTCCGCCGCCATATTTTTTCGCGGTCAGTCTGTATCAGTATCTTATGTCCGTCCTGACTAAAGCTGTAGTTCGTCACCACAACAGATGAACCGTTGAACTTTAACTGCTCACCATCCAGAAATAACGTGGTATCATCTGTCATAAGATCGACCCTGTAGAGGGACCGGACATCGTTGGATTGTTTCAGAAATGTGTAGGCATCTTCACCTGATATCCAGACGATTTTTCCCAAAGAGGCAATTTCAAAGGGAGATTCTCCCGTTACGTCTTCCAGCGTGAGCCGCTTTCCACCGAAAAGATTTGAGCAGATGGCAAACGCAAGTAAAATGACAGTTTTTTTCACCGGACGATTCCCTTTACCTGCTCCAGTAATTCAATCATCATGGGATGGGTCAGCCTGCCTGTATTTACATTCCTCGGGCTGGGATGATAACTGCTCACAACTGTTATACCATTCTGAAGAACAAACTCATTCCCGTGGCCGAACGGGTAATCTTTCATGAGAAAATCATACTGGGTGCGAAAAAATCTCAGGCAGGCATCAAAAGCAATCTTCCCCAGGGCAAGGATGCATTTCACATTATTCAGAAGGACCAGTTCGGCGGAAAGATAATGAGCACACTGTTTCAGTTCGTCCGGCTTCGGTTTGTCCCCCGGGGGAACACATTTCAACACGGGCGTCATATAAGCATTTACTAGTTCCAGCCCGTCATCTAAGGAATCGGAATTGGGCTGATTTGCAATACCCACATCATGAAGACAGCGGACAAGAAAATCTGCCGATTTGTCTCCGGTGAAAACACGCCCTGTTCTATTGCCACCATGGGCCGCTGGTGCCAGGCCTGTGAGCAGCAATGATGCACCCGGTTCCCCGTAACCGGGGACAGGCTTGCCCCAGTAGTCCCACGCTTCAAACTGTTTCCTCTTTTTTCGGGCAACAGCCTCACGAAATTCCACCAAACGGGGGCAGGCGCGACATTGAACAATGTCCTTATTTAGTGATGATATCTTCCTGTATGAACTCAAATTCACTTAAACATATGACTTTTCTTTTGAAGAAACGGGTTGAGCATAACCCGAACACAAGTTGGAGAAGGTAGACAATCTCGGTATATTTCGCGGCATTTTTCTGGTGAGTGTGAAAGGATTCTGAATTATGGGCATGATGAACACAATGAGGACGCGTATGCACGTGATCCTCTGGATTCTACTGATTCTATTCATCGGCAGTATGACCGTCGGAGGGCTTGTGGGCGGTGCCGATATTGTTAACCAGCTTTTTGGGCGGGTGGATGCATCCAAAGCTATCGCAGTGGTAAACGGGGAGGCAATCTCTCCAGACCTCTTCTACCATCAACTTGAGCATAACCTTGAACAGGCCCGAATTCAGGGAATAGAGCTCGATGACCGTGGTCTCAATTTCGAACGGGACCGGATCATTAATCAACTGATTGAAACACTACTCATCAACCAGGAAATTGAAAAACGAGATATCAAGGTCACGGACCAGGAGATCTACTTTGAACTGGTGAATAATCCGCCCCAGGAGCTCCGAACCATTCCCGACTTTCTGACGGACGACGTTTTCGATGAAGCTAAATACAAACTGGCCCTTCAGAATCCTCAAGGTGACGAATGGCGCCCCATCGAGAACTATGTTAGGCAATACCTTCCCCGGCAAAAACTTTTCAACCAGATCCGGGCTGGCGTCCACATCTCCGAGAGCGATGTTCGCAATGAATATATATTACAGAATGTGGAATACACCGTAAGTGCCCTCGTCATAAGAACAAGCCGCTTCAACCAGCCGGAATTCAACCCCACTGAAGATGATATGGAGAATTACTTTTTCCTCAATCCTGATGAATTCCATCAGGACCAGCAGCGGGTTCTCAGCTATGTAGAATGGGCAAAATCCCCCTCAGATGAAGATACGCTGCTGGCAAAGGAGACTGCTCAGGATATTCTCTCCCGCATAAAGGCGGGTGATGACTTTGCCGAACTGGCCAATGAATTCTCTGAAGATCCCGGCAACAGCACCCCTGAAGGGACTGGTCGTGGTGGTGACCTGGGATGGTTCGGCAAAGGCCAGATGGTGGCACCATTCGAAGAAGCAGCTTTTTCCGCTCAACCGGGCGATATCGTCGGACCTGTAGAAACCGATTTTGGTATACACGTCATTCAAGTCAAAGATCGCCGCATCGAGAATGAAGAAGAACAGATGCTGGCAAGTCACATTCTTCTTAAGATAGATATGGGGCCCACTACCCGTGAAAAAATAAAGAATGCGGCTACACAGTTTTCATTTGACGTAGAGGATTACGGTTTTGATCAAGCTGTGGAAAGAAACAGTAATGAACTCCGGAAAATGCAGCCTCTCACCGAACAGTCGATGTTCATACCGCCCTTCGGTTATTTCCCTGAACCGCCAAAATTCGCTTTTGAAAATGAATTAGGCAGTGTGAGTGACGTCATCGAATCAGATCAGTCTTTCACAGTCCTCCGTCTCGACTCTATCCTCGCCGAAGGGACCAAAGAGTATGGAACCGTCCTAAACCAGATTCGCACTACTCTCACCACCGAAAACCAGATGGACGCCGCAAAATTGCTGGCGGAGAAACTGGACAGTCAGCTGTCGGAAGACAAGTCACATTTCGAAAAAGCTGCCGGCAATGATGAAAAAATTGAACTTGTCGGCCCTGTCTCAGCAAAGCTTGGTAGCTCATTCCAGAAAATCGGTCGCCATGAATCGATTATCGGTGCACTTCTGGCTGCCGAGGTGGGACAGATTCTTCCACCTGTTGAAATAACAAGGGCATACGTCATCGTCAAACTGGAAAAACGGGAAGATATAGATGAGGTAGACTGGGAGGTGAAAAGAGAAGTTATTCGAAAATCACTCTTCAGTCAGAGAGAGAATGAAGTGCTTGGCGCCTGGGTGACAGAATTGAGGGAAAAAGCTGACATTGTCGATAACAGGAAGTATTACTTCTAATTCTTATTTTCCCTTCCATTTTGGGCGTCGCTTTTCCCTGAAAGCCTTCAACCCTTCTTGCCTGTCCTCACTGGCAATAATGGACTTGTAAGCTCTCTGTTCAACTTCAAGTGCCTGTTTAACTGGCTGACCTAATCCTTCATTAATTGATCTTTTGGCCGCTTTAATGGCGAGTGGCGCATTAGCAGCGATCTGACCGAAAATCTCCTGAATCGCATCACCCAGCTCGTCCGTTTCTACCAACCAGTCTACAACACCGTCACCTAATGCTTCTTCCGGGGTAAATGATTGGGCTGAGAAAATCCACTGTTTCGCTCTGCTTTCACCTATAAGCCTAGGGAGTCGGACGGTCCCCCCGGCGCCTGGCATGACGCCTACGGACGTCTCCTTCATCCCAATAAAAGTATCATCTGTCATGATCCGCATATCACACGCCAGCGCCAGCTCCAGGCCCCCACCCAGGCAATTTCCGTTAATAGCAGCCAGCGTGGGTACCGGGATATCGGCTATCCTCTGGAAAGTGTCAGACAGATATTGAACAAATGTTTCCACCTCCGTGTCATCCATTTTTGATCTCTCTTTAAGATCGGCTCCAGCACAAAAGTTCTCTCCACCAGCTGTAATCACGACCATTCTCACAATCTCATCCTGAACATCGTCGCACAGCTTGTTGAGTTCATCAACCAGGGCACGGGAAAGAGCGTTAACGGGGGGATTGTCCAGAGAGACAGTGAGGAGACCCCTTTGATCCAGTTTTGTATTAAGCATAGACATGATAGAGAAGTTAATCAGATTCTGCTATGAGATGCGCTAATGAGTCACAATTCAGCGAGATGCTCTCCTGAAGATCATCTAATATTGATTATAATCGTAACAGCTTCTCCGGCACATCCACTTCCATTCGCAGAAGATGCTGACCGTAAGTTTTTCCTTGGGCGTCCAACTGCAGCGTCTCGCTGCCGCCACCTGAGAGAGAATCATACAAAATAAAATTAAAGGCCCAAAGGTTCGGCATTTCGTAGCGGATCACCTCTCCCTTTACCACCGAACTAAAATGGCCTTTCACCCGCTCAGCAGTAATCTCTTCTTTAGCCCAGTCGTAGGCCGCCTGTGATCTGAGAATAAGCCCTACATTGGTGTTAGGCCCTTTGTCACCGGACCGGGCGTGTGCAATGTCGTAAAGTGTTGTTTTCAATTCAATCTCTGAAAGTATAGTGTTTCTTTACCGCCTTGGCCACCTTCCAGGTGCACGACAGGCCTGACGGAAAAGTGACCAGATCGCCGGGGCCAATAGATGTTTCTCCCTCCTCAGTGACAACAGTTACTTCTCCCTCAAGAACGAGGCACTGCTCTGTAGAACTGTAGGACCACGGAAATTCTGAAGGCTCGCATTCCCAAATGGGATAGTTGGCAAAAGTTGCTATCTCTTCCTCTGTTGGCTTTCTCACTTCAATTTTCATTTTACCTCTTCAACTCTCACTGAGACATCTACAACATCCTTCGGAATCAGTGTAGGCCAATAGGCCATAATCTCCTGCGGTTTCGGTCGCCCACCGGCATAACCGGTAATTCCCGGCGGTCCGTTGGTAACCACAGGCGCTATTTCCTTTCCGAACCGAGCCACCTTTTCACGGTCAGGATCCCTGACACCCAATCTCAAATTGAGTTCAGGAAGATCAGAGGGATCGCTCTTTCCGGGTTCAAAGATTGCGCCAGCTCCCACCAGTTCGGTGCGGGTTTCCTCATAACTGAATCCGGCATTCTCCAGACGCTTCCAGATCATATCTGCCACCGCTTCCGCCTTTTCTACCGCCCTGGGTCCGCTCACCGTCAACTGTCCCGTCGCCTTGTATCCGCCATGATACGCCATGGATACTTTGTAACTGTCAGTCGGTTCCTTGCCCCGGGCACCAGAAATTTTGATCCTGTTTCCACCGTTTTCCTCTAGTGAAAAAGAAGTAAAATCGACCACCACATCAGGGGAGATATAGTTCTCAGGATCACCCAGCTCATAAAGAATCTGCTCCGTTACCGACTCCCGGTTCACAACACCACCGGTCCCCTCCTGTTTGGTAATAACAAATGTTCCGTCTGCCTTGGCTTCCGCCACAGGGTAGCCGATACCGGCGCAGTCCTCCACTTCCCACCACCGCGAAGTGTTACCCCCTGTCGCCTGGGCACCACATTCGATGATGTGTCCCGCAACGGTTCCTGCCGCTAGAAGATCGTAGTCTTTTTTGCTCCATTTAAATTCGTGTACCAGTGGCGCCAGCGTCAGGGCAGGATCAATGACTCTACCGGTAAGAACAATGTGCGCCCCTCTATCCAGCGTCTCAGCCATGGGGAAAGATGAGATATAAGCATTGGCCACCGTTACCTTGGACAGGCGTTCTCCCAGCGGCTCCCCGGTATCTAAATGTTCAAATCGGTGCCCGTCCTTCACCAGGGATTCAAGCTGAGGCATCAGGTCATCGCCTTCGATGATTCCGATCCTGACTGGATCGCACTCATGCCGGTTGATCACTTCTTTCAATGCTGAAAGACATGCAGCCGGATTGACACCGGAAGCGTTGGCCAAAACACGAATATTCTTTTCCAGCATGTGGGGAAGAATCTCATCTATCAAGGAAACGAAATCGTGGGCATAGCCTCTTGTAGCATCCGCCAGCTTCTGGCGCTGAAGTATAGACATGGTCACTTCAGCAAGATAGTCAAGAGTAAGATAATCGATAGGGCCGCCGTGAACCAAATTGACAGGTGCGTCTATTGAGTCACCCCAAAAACCCTGACCGTTGGCGACGCGGATCAGATCAGGCATTTGTGTTATGAAAACCGAATAGTGGGCTGACGGTCACGCGTCACACCTGAAGCACACCGAACAGAGGTGCCGGCATCTTTGACTGATGCTCACACAGTTCCAGGGAATGGATCAGAACTTGCCTGGTATCAGCCGGCTTGATGATGGCGTCGGTCCACATCCGGGCGGCGGCATAGCGAGGATCACTCTGGCGGTGGTATCGATCCTTGATTGTGTTGATAAGCTCGCTTCGCTCTTTATCACTCACGTCTTTCCGCTGTGAGAGTTGGATCTCAGCTAATGTTTCGGCAGCCTGATTGCCGCCCATTACGGCTAGGCTCGCCGAAGGCCACAGATACATGAATCTGGGAGAATAGGCCCGACCACTCATGGCATAATAACCGGCGCCGTAGCTTCCACCAATTATCAAGGTAATCTTGGGCACCACTGAGTTGGCAACCGCCTGAACCATTTTCGCCCCATCCTTCAGAATGCCCCCCCATTCAGCCTTCCTCCCTACCATAAAACCATTCACATCATGTAGAAAAATGATGGGGATTCTGTCCTGGTTGCAGTTCATGATAAATCTTGCTGCCTTGTCAGAAGAATCACTGTAGAGGACACCCCCCATCTGCATCTCACCAGCACCGGAAGTGACCATAGTTCTCTGATTGGCCACAATTCCTACGGCATAGCCGCCGATCCTCGCGTTTCCACACAGCACTGTTTTCCCGTATTCGCTCTTGTAAGATTCAAAATCACTGCCGTCTACTACCCGTGCCACAATTTCTTCCATGTCATAAGAACCGCCGTCCTCTGGAACAATAGCGTTGAGATCCTCCGCTGGCAGAAGAGGTTCTGCCGGTTCCATTCGATTATACTTCCCCATTTCTGGAATTGGAAGATTCTTCACAATGCGGCGAGCGATCTCAAGGGCATCTTCATCATTCTTAGCATGATAATCGGCTGATCCACTGATGGCATTATGGGTGGTTGCGCCGCCCAGTGTTTCCCTGTCAATTTCCTGTCCGATAGCCGCCTTCACCAGCGCCGGTCCGGCCACAAACATGTTAGCCCCCTCAGTCATAACAAACTTGTCGCACATGACCGGGAGGTACGCGCCCCCTGCCACACAGGGACCCATAACAACAGCTATCTGGGGGACACCTATGGCAGAGAGGCGGGCATTGTTGTAAAATATTCGGCCGAAGTGCTCTTCATCGGGAAAAACTTTATCCTGTAGCGGCAGGAAAACGCCAGCGGAGTCCACTAGATAAATGACAGGTAGATTGTTTTCCAGAGCAATCCTTTGACCCCGAAGATGCTTCTTCAGCGTCACTTCAAAATAAGCACCCGCCTTTACCGTAGCATCGTTGGCAATGATAACGCACTCCCGGCCGGAAACTTTTCCGATGGCCAGTACCAGCCCTGCAGAGGCAGGTGAACCGATCTCCTCATACATTTCCCAACCTGCATAGATACCCAACTCCAGTAATGGAGAACCCTTGTCCACCAAAAGTTCTACCCGCTCCCGAACGGTCTTTCTCCCCTTTTTGTGCTGACCTCCGATCTTCTTTTTGCCACCGCCCAGTTTCAGGACTGCCTCCTCCTGTTCATAGCGCGCCAGGAACTCCGTCATATAAGTTTCGTTCTTATCTGCCCCTTTGGGCCACTTCGATTTATTGGTTCCGATAGCTGGCATCAGTTTTAGGTCTAGGCGGCCATTCCAACCGGTTTTACGTAATAACTGAAGTAAAGGAATGGTGTATCAATTGCCGCCACGAGAATTTTCAACAGATAGGTGGAGATTACAATCTCCATCACAACATTAACAGGTAATGCATTTTCAGAACCCATTAGTATTGGGAGTACCAGAAACGCCAACAGTGAAAAGACTATTGAATCGATAAGCTGACTGATCCAGGTACTACCGTTATTCCGTAGCCAGAGAAATTTACCACTCGTTTTTTCTCTGATGGCGTGAAAGGCCCATATATCATGTAACTGAGAAACAAGATAGGCAACCAGACTTGCCACAATGATTGCTGGCGCCGTGGCGAAAATGTCAACCATACCGGCGGAGGCACCCCAGTCTTCAGCACTCGCTTCCAAACCTAAAATCATCTGTGACATTACGGTGTAAAAAACAGCTGAGAAAAATCCGATAAAAACAGCCTGTCTCGCCTCTTTTTTCCCGTAGTGTTCCGCCAGCAAATCAGTGGCCAGAAAAACCGCACCGTAGACCACATTCCCACCCGTAGCTGCGATACCAAAAAGGATGATCTGCTTTGTTACAAAAATGTTGGCCAAAACAATACAAACAGCAATGTATCCGTAAAGCCACGATCTCCCCATTCGAAATGCAACCAATGTGAAAGCGAGCCCCACCACCGTTTGCAGAATAAAGATCAGTTCGTTACTCATGTTTTCTCAGTCTGTTCTCCACAACGGAAAGAAGCCCCTTGGGGGGCCGAACAGGCTTTCCCTTTTCATTCATAAAAGTGTGAACCGTATGACCAATAGCTACAAGTTTTTCACTCTCCTCCAATAATACCTCATATTCGATTTTCATTTTAGCTCTAGGCGCTTCCCTCAGTATTGTCCTTACTATCAGAACGTCATCATACGTGGCTGGATGTCTGTATTTGCAATGGCTTTCAATGACGGGTACAAAGACACCGGACTGTTCGATCTCCGTGTAGGGGAGGCCAATCTCTCTGAGAAAATGAGATCGGGCAGATTCAAAATATTCATAAAAACGACCATAGTAAACACGTCCCATCATATCGGTATGGCCGTAAATGACTCTCACTTTGTGATCAATGGAAATCATTCTTCCCACATTCCGATACGGTCATACTTAGTTATTCGTCTTTCAATCAGTTCTGAAGTTTCCAATTGCATCAATTCATCAAGCTCTTTGATAATTACCTCTTTCACCTGTTGAGCCATGAGATCGTAATCTTTGTGTGCGCCGCCCAGTGGTTCGGGAATGATCTCATCACAGATGCCCATTTCATGGAGATCCTGGGCGGTTACTTTCATAGCATCGGCAGCCATTTCCGCCTTGCTGGCATCACGCCAAAGAATTGAAGCACATCCTTCAGGGCTGATAACAGAAAACCAGGTATTTTCCAGCATGATAAGCCTGTCTCCCACACCTATCCCCAATGCACCACCGCTTGCACCCTCCCCAATTACAATGACCATAATGGGGACCGGAAGAACAGCCATCTCCATGAGATTTTTCGCAATAGCTTCCGCCTGACCCCGCTCCTCAGCACCGATACCTGGGTAGGCCCCTGGCGTATCAATAAAACAGATGACTGGTCTATTAAACTTTGCTGCCATTTTCATGATCCTGAGTGCCTTTCTATATCCTTCCGGCCGGGACATGCCAAAATTCCTTTCAAGATTTTCTTTAGTATTCTTCCCTTTCTGCTGACCCACATAAGCCACATGATAATCGTCAATCTTCCCAATACCTGACACTATGGCGTGATCATCAGCAAAGCACCTATCTCCATGAAGCTCTACAAAACTGGGGGAAAGGCGCTCTATATAATCGAGGGCGTAGGGCCTTTTAGGGTATCTCGCCAGCTGAACCCGTTGCCACCGACTTAGGTTAGAATAAATTTTCTTTGTTATCTTTTCCCGCTTTTCTTTCAGACGAACAATTTCTGATGAAAGATCAGTGCCGTCTTTGGAACTCATTTCAATCATCTCATCGATCTTCTGGTCAAGATCAGCGATCGGTTTTTCGAAATCGAGGTAGAAACCAGCCATCGGTTCAGAGTGCAAAGACACTTCTGATGAGAATTTCAACATCAAAAGCCATAGATTGGTGTTGTACATAGTAGTGATCATAAACAGCTCGTTCGTCACTGTCTACGTGAAGTTTCCGGATGCGATCAAGTCCCGTAAAGCCCGGCTTGCAGATTAAGTGTGTGCCTCCTACAGTAGTCGGAATCAAGGCGCTGCCAACAAAGCTCATTTCACCAGATAATATTTTTAATAGCAGCGGCAATTCTCTGAAAAAGCGATTCCTGGCGGGCGTCATCCATGCGGTAAATCTGGACCCTTCTCGGCCCCAGAATTCCGTCTTTTCCCATTGGGTATATCTCAGTAGAAGCACCAGGAAAAATGGTGAGAAAAGAGCCAGCATAATTCCCGAAAAGACCACATCAAAGATTCGCTTGGAGACCACATTCAGCCGGTGGTAGAGGGTGTATTCGATACTGACAAAAGGGAAATCACTCACATCCTCCACAGATGCTTTTCCCAGCAAAATATCCCGCTCCCGCGGTACCACCCTGTAAGTAAGCCTGAGATGTTTCGTTTTGTCCATCATGGCGACAATACTTTCATTATCAAGACGGTCGGAGGTAAAGATCAGCTCCCTGATACCGTGAGCTTTAACTATTGAGTCAAGATCATCAGTAGAGCCTACCATGGATGCCGTTGTTCCCTCTCCGCTTCTAAGTGTGCTGATCTCCTGCGGTCTGGGATCAACAAACCCCACAATGTAGATACCGGTATCTGGGCGACGGCTGATACGGTGGGCAATCCTGAACCCCTCGTCTCCGGCACCAACGATCACTGCCGGTCGAGAGAAAATAGGTGAATGTCCCACCGTAACCCTTCTGAGAAAACCACGAGATTTAATAATATGAGCTACAAGACGCCAGCCAGGGATAAAGAGCGTTATCAAAAGAGAAGCCCCAAGAAGTACGGCCCTGGAATAGGCGATCTGTTTGAAGAAATAAGTAAATGCTACGCTTAGTAAGAAGCCGAGAATGGAAGATAGCATGGCCCTGTTATAGGCCAGAACAAATCTGGAGTAAATCTGGAACAGTCCACCCACTGCTACCCAGAATACCGCATATGTAGCTACCACTGGAAAATAGGCGTCAATAGCCGGCGACAATGAGCCAAAGCGTGCGGGAATAGCGATCATAAATGCAAGTCCCACCATACAGACATCCAGGATTACCGGTAGAACCTGTGCCAAGGACGAGGATAGCAGTGTGGAGACTTTCCTGACGGTAATGCCCGTCTTTAGGGCAGTTCTGGTAAGAAGCGATGCCGTCTTGGAAAAATGCTTATTCACAAAAAGATCCATGGCATCGTAGAACCACCCTACGCTGTCGTAGGGGGCACTTTTCACACTTTCCCCCTTATAATGTATAATTTGTGTGTCCGGCACATAATGGATCTCATATCCGGTCTGGATGGTTCTGTAACAATAATCAAGATCTTCACCGAACATGAAAAATCTTTCATCCAGTTCACCCACCGCTTCCAAGACCTCTCTTCTAAGAAGCATGAAAGAACCGCTCACAGCTTCAACAGAGTGATGTTGATCAGGATCGAGGTAAGTAAGGTTGTAGCGCCCTGTCCATTTTCCTCTAGGAAATAATCGGCTCAAACCAAGGAGCTTGGGAAGAGCTACCCACGGCATCGGAAAGCTCCGTTTGCATGCCAACTGAAGTGAACCGTCCGCGTTCAGGATTTTAGGGCCGCAAATGCCTACCTCTGAATGGGAGTTCATATAATCGGTGAGTACCGAAAGGGTCTTTTCTTCAATAACCGTGTCCGGATTAAGCAGGAGAATGAAATCTCCCGTAGCTGCCTTTAGACCGCTGTTGACCCCGTTGGCAAAGCCCATGTTCGAATTATTCTCAATGAGCCTGACCGCAGGAAATCTTTCTCTTACCATAGCGGCCGAGCCGTCGTAGGAACTGTTATCTATGACGATAATTTCAACATTACCGCCATAATTCGAGTTTTGGATTGAATTGAGGCAGTTCGCCAGATAATCCTTCACGTTGTAATTGACAATTATGATTGAAACGGAGAGATTCATTGGGATATGCCTATTTGTGCCATCCAAACAGTTTCCAGATCCGCAACCGTGGAATCATGACGGCAGCTTCAATCATGATGGAACGTGTCATTTTCGATTCTCCGACAGTGCGGTCTACAAAAATAATAGGGATTTCCGTAATTCGAAAACCTTTGAGCCAAACTCGGTAGGTCATCTCGATCTGAAAGGAGTAGCCCTGAGAACGAACGCCGTCGAGATTGATGGCTTCCAACGCTTCGCGGCGCCAGCATTTGAACCCGCCGGTGGCATCCCTCACTGGAAGTCTTGTAACGAGTCGTGTGTAAATGTTTGCTCCGTAGCTGATAATGAGCCTCTGTAGAGGCCAATTAACCACATTGATACCCGATATGTATCTGCTACCGATTGCGAGGTCCGCATTCTCAATGGCCTCAATAAGCAACGGCACATCTTTCGGATCGTGAGACATATCTGCATCCATCTGTACAACAGCTTCATAATCACGCTCCAAGGCATAGTTAAATCCGGCAATATAAGCCGATCCCAGCCCAGTTTTCTCATTTCTCGAAAGCAGGTGCAAATTGGCACAATCCGCCTGAAGCTCCTCCACAATCTCAGCAGTGCCATCCGGTGAACTGTCATCAACAACTAGAATGTGAAAATCGGGATTCAGCTCAAACAATATTGATACAAGTTCGCGAATATTCTTCCGCTCGTTATATGTCGGTGTTACAATAAGCGTTTTCACGCCACAATCCCTTCCTTCACCTTCCTAAGACAATAGTCTACCCCATAGGTGCGAAGCCCCAAAACTTCCTCAATCTTGACCGTGGAAAGTCCTGAGTTAAGCGGCCGCGAAGCCGGCTGATTCAGTTCGGACGTTGCAATGGGCTTAATGAGCTTCGAATCAAGATCAAAGACATCGGCAATCCTCAGTGCAAACTCAAATCTCGTCATGAATTCCGCCCCACCGTAGTTAAGAATCTCCTGAATGTTCATAATGATGGAGAGCTTGATGGCCTCCGCCAAGCCCGCCGTCCAGGTAGGATTGCCCCGCTGATCGTTCACAACTTTAATCTCTTTTTCTTCCCTAAGCGAATTAACGACCCAATTGACAAAACTGGCTAATGTCCGGGACGAATTTCCATATAGAACGTTGGTCCTCAAAATCACCCATGGCTGGTCGCTGCCGCGGATGCTGTTTTCCGCTGCCAGCTTTGACTTACCGTAGTAATTGACAGGCTTAGGAACATCTTCCTCTGAGTAGGGTCCTGCGGTGCCGTCGAAAACATAGTCCGTTGAGATAAACACCATTTTCGCATCAGAGCCACGCAAGCCATTAAGAATATTTTCAGTACCGTGAACATTCACATTCCACGCGTTCTCCCTGTTCAATTCACATCCATCCACATCTGTCATTGAGGCGAGGTGAACCACCACATCGGGGGAAAAATCTTTAATACACTCAATAACCTGATTCTTGACAGTTACGTCCATGACAGCATGTTGACAAAACTGAAAACCGTCATCAGGTAGAACGCAGTCGGTGGCACAAAGTTCAAAGTGAGGCTGAAGCTCAAAAATGACAGCATCACCCAGTTGACCAAAAGCACCTGTTATGAGTACACGTTTCGACATAAATGTGTGTTTATTTCATCCAGAACCTCATTGATCCTACAAATTGAAATTTAGGGCAGTGCCGTACCCTCTCCAATGAACAGATGTGCAACAGGATCAGACCGGATCAGCCGGCCTCGGTGGAGAATGTGTGCGCCATAATCTCCATCTGGCGCAACGATATGATCTTATTCTGGCCAGGACTGTGTACAAGGAAATTGAGGTGAAACAGCCGATCCGACTTTTCGTCATAAAAGACATATGAGATAAACGGCCCACCCTTTACCTCTTTATTATGCTCCCAGAGACCTTCTACTCGCCACGCCTTCTGACTGATAAAATCAACAGATTCTGCTCGTTGGTAGACATCAGAAAAACGAATCTTATTGTAATAAGCCATAGGGAAATCGTTTACCAGTTCAGTTACCATTAGCTGATCAAGATCTTTCGTTCTTGGTTCATCTATCCAGTTCACAGAGAACCACCTGAATGGGAATGCTCTTCCGATCCAAACGAAATTTCGCTCAGGTTCCTCCCTGATCATGACATAATCATGTTGAATACGAAGACGCCAGTGGTATTTCTCCCAAAGTTCAGCTGAAAGTTGTTTCTCCTCCCTCCGTTTGAAAACATGCTCTTTCTGTCTTTCCAAGAACGCCTTGTCATACTGCTGAAAAAGCCACGTTCCTCTGTTGCGCAATCCGCGGATCAGATCAGCCGGATCGTTGCCAACCACAAGTGAAAAAACCTGGTCACGGGCAAAAAAATCCCGGGTGGAGAAAATTTGAGTATTTCCATCAGTAGCGAGGTCCAGCTGAGCTGGGGGAAGCATTGATCTAGCGATCCTGTCAACGGTGGTATCAGGAATTCCCAGCACCGAGATCACCAGCAGATTGTGGCTTCGTTTCACAGAACTGAACTCAAAAGGATCAATGTAGGTAATATCAAAATAGGTTTCCGGAGCTGGGGTATAAATGGCCCTGCCAAGAACGGAGTCGATAACGGCCTTCACGTGAGACTGATCCTCGAAAGAAACCACAACATGAAGCTGATTCTCAATACCTCCTGCCCGTGGCTTGTAATCGCAACCGGCAAGAACAAACGCCAGCAGCAATGCTATCCTTATAAAAATAATCTTCATCATCAATCTACCAGGTCGAAATCAGCACGGCGCTTTTCTAGGCTGACGCTTCGAACGCGTATTCTCACACTTCGCCCAAGCTGATACTTCTCACCATAACGCTTACCGATAATAGCAAATTCCAATTCATCATAAAAATATGTGTCATCCTTCAATGAATCGATACTAACGAAACCTTCCACCATTGTGTTCTCGAGCTCAACAAAGAATCCAGCTGATATTACACCAGAAATAATGGCGTCGAATTTCTCCCCAATGTGCTGTGAAAGCCAACGGTTTTGCTTCAGTTTTATATATTCCCTTTCTGCTTCTACAGATTTGATTTCCGCTTCAGTCACCTCTTTGGCTATGGCGCTCGCGGTATCTCTGGAAATCCCTTTAATGGTATCATCTTTCAAAATATGTTTTTTCAGGTAACGATGAACCAGAACATCGGAGAAACGCCTGATAGGAGATGTGAAGTGGGTGTATGTTCTGAATGCCAGCCCAAAATGACCCCGGTTGTGGACACTGTATACCGCTTTAGACATGGTACGTAAAGCAAGCTTCTCAATTAGATCACGATAAGGTGATGCCTCTACCATTGCCAAGATGTCCCTGAAATCGGCTGGCTTTAGGCGCTGAGGTATGTTTCCTCCCAAACTGAGACGGCGTAATACGCCGACGAAGCGTTCCATATCATTTTCCGGAGGCTCATCGTGGATTCGAAAGATGAATTCATCTTTCCTCTTGCGACGTTTGATGACCTTTTTAGATACTTCCCGGTTCGCAAGTAACATGAACTCTTCCACAAGGCGGTGACTTTCCAGACGTTCACTTGGCGTAATCTCGTGGGGTATACCACCGTCTGCCAACTTGAAAATGGGTTCTGGTATGTCAAAATCAATACTCCCGGCCTGGTGACGTTTTTCGGTTAACCCTTTGGCAACTTTATTCAACTCCCTTAACTCATTAGAAAATGCACCTTTTTCACCGTCAAGCACTTTTTGCACTTCTCGATAAGTGAAACGGTGTTTATTTTGGATAACTGACTTCTCAATTCTAATTGATATCACATTAAAAGAGACGTCAAGCTCCATAAGAACAGACATAGCAAGCCTATCCACATCCGGCAGCAAAGAACACAGTTCAGCCGAAAGGTTATCAGGAAGCATCCTTACTGTCCCCTCGGCAAAATAGACAGTGTTCCCACGCATCCGCGCTTCCCGGTCTAGCTCCGATCCTTCACGAACAAAAAAACTGACATCAGCAATGTGTACACCTACAACAATATTTCCGTTCTCGTTCCACTGAATTGAAACGGCATCATCCACATCCCGGGCATCCCAGGGATCAATTGTGAGGGTTACCAGATCCCTCAGATCAGTCCGATTCGGAATCTCATTCTTTATATCCTGGTCCGTCCATTTACTGCTCTCTTTCTCAACCCGATTGGGAAATTCAGGTGTTAGATCATACTTGTAACAAACTACGGCCATATCGTCTTCAGCATTCTCAACAGAGCCTACCCGTTCAATAAGTTTGGTGACAACGGGGGAATTAGGGCTACCCCAGTCAGTCACCTTAGCAAGAACAATGTCACCATCAGAGATTGAGTCACTTTTCTTTGTATCCAGCACGATTCCTCTTCGCGGGGAGACAGGTTCAATTAACAGCGTAAAATGTCCTCTGTTACCTATCACCGTCCCGACAAACTGGTCCGCTTTTCTGGCAACGACCTGATTTATAATTCCTTCACTCCGGTGCCGTCGTGTAGCGGGAAGAACAATCACCTCAACGGTGTCACCGTTCAGAGCTCCTTTCAGGTTTTTCCGGCCCACAAAAATGTCATCTGATCTTTCATCGGTTGAGACAAAGCCGTAGCCGTGGCTGGTAAGTGCCAAAATACCACGAACTCTTTCTCCGGAAGATGCCAAGACAAGAGCGCCTCCTCTTGCTCTGATGAGAGATTTATCGTTCAGAAGTTCATTCACAGTACGACGAAAGGTTCGGTAGTTTTTTTCAGAGACGCCCATGCTCCGGGCAAGTTCTCGCTTGCGAAAAGTTTTTCCCGAATGCTTCCGTAGAGTGTCAAGAATCTTTTTCTTCATTTGATTTCGCCCGAAATCCTGATGTGAATCTTTCCTTCAGAAGGTCTACTCTCCTTATTTACGGCATACTCTACGGTAAGAAGCCCCAAGACTGTAGTCTGCCTGAGACCAATGCCGACCGCCAGTGGCCGTTCCGGAAATGAATGTTGTGCTCCGTCCAAAAAGCTGTACAGTCGAACTGTGTTACCCAGTTGGTATCTCAATTCAAACTGCTGAATCACCATCCAGTCCGATCTGAATATTTTCTCCTGATAGCCACGCAAAGTGGCTGCACCACCGTAGCGGAACTTCTCTCCCTCCGGAACCAGCCCGCCTCCAACAATAGCTGACCGTCCAATAGAGGTTGTCAAAGAGCCGCTCCACGGACCGGTAAGAGGCTTTACCAATTCGCCTTTCGCTGAAACCATGGCCAGTAGTCTACTATTGTTGTCTTCACTGCGCAAATCACCTATATCCATCCTTGAGTCTAGTGAAAAACCACTGGTTGATAAATAGGAATGATTTCTTCTATCCAGTTCCTGTCGAAGAGTAATTGAACGGGTGCTGTATCCCTCAATTCCGCTCTCAACGCCAAGATCCGTTGCTGTGGTAGCGGCTTTAGAAATGCCTGCTGATAGGGTACCAAAACGTGAAAAGACTGAGGTGAGGGCCACATCAGCCTGCCGTCTTAGAAAAAGACCATCTTGCAGTGACTGGGAAAAACCGAATTGAGCACCAGAATCAAAGGGGCCCAAAAAAGGAATAACCTCTTTAAATACCAGATCCTGGGAACGCTCGTCTTTACTATTCCAATTCAGTTCAGTTGTTGTTGCCGAACCGAAAAGATTGCCTAATCTGATGGAGAGATCCCCGGTAAATCTTCCTTTCCTATCACCATTGGGTCGGTATCCAACAATACCGGAAAAACTGTTGTTGAAGCGTGAACGGACTGGAATAACAAGGGCAATACTTTCATCCCCATACCGCCCGTAGCTTGGGATATCAGAGAGTTCAAGAAAAGGGTAATTCGTCAATCTTGTATGGACCTCAGCCAAAGTGGTAGCAGATGCTGGACGCTCAACAAATGGCGAACCAATTCTCCCAATGATTCTATTCGAAAGCTGATCGGTGCCGACAAGCACGACAGAATCGATAGAAACTGTTTCACTGTAGCTGTTACTCCAGACAAGATGTATTGATCCTGAAATGTCGTTCCGTTTGATGGATTGCAAATGGAGGGTAGCTTGGAGCCGACCATCTGAGACAGCACTTTCTTCCCACCATTTAACACTTTCTTGAATCTGATGTGAAACGTCATATATATCACTGTCTATTTCCACCGTTAGACTGTCTCCGGCATGAAGCAACCTTATCATCAACAGCAGACCTGCAATGATATGTTTAGAACGAAGCACGGACCTCTCCCGAAAACATTAGGAAGTTTTGATGGACGGCATCATTGAGATAGGTGGTATTGAGATTTAAGGTCAGTGCCTCTGTCAAATTTAAAACAGCTGTGACGGTCGATCTTAGATTCAGCCCCAATTGCATCCCCCGGGCTGCTTCCGGCGGCAATGAAGAAAGTGTTTCACCATTTTGAAAAACATTAAACATGCCCAGGGAGCCGTCAATGCGGCCACGACGTCCTGGAAACATGAGTGTCTCCAGTTGGATACCAGTAATGGTTAGATCGAGCAATCTGGTCGCACTCTCTCCTGTATTCCGCCCAATAATCAAATCACCCCCCAACTGCAACGCCTGGTCACGTCGCCATCTAACACCTGTCTCAGAGAACCATCCCTCCGTCATTCTTTTTCTGCTTAAAATAGATGAGTTATGATCCATGATATGACTCGATAGGTCCAAGACCAAAGTGAACGGCTCCCCAAGCGGCTCTTCCCAATTAATAGCCAGCTCCCGCTTTTGTCTGTCTCTCAATTCCTGGATGGACTGTGCCACAACTTCTCTTTGAGCCGCAGCTTTCAAGCTTGCTCTTCTTCGCGTTTTTCTTGGAACATAGCGGAGATCAGTCTGGGCGGTGAGCCGGGAACGGTTAATCCCCGCGTCACTAATTGAGGGTGTTAACACAGCAGTGGTTGTGGCTTCCTGTCCAGTAAAGTCGGAGGATCCCAGAAGTCGCCAGGTAAAATCTTTCAGTAAGGCATTTGAAGAGTTTCGGAATTTTTTACTCAATCGAATTCCTGTTACCAGATGCGTGGCAGGCGTCCTGTTTCCCGATGGCAAATGGAACGCCACATAGGGACCTGCCGGATCTTCTATATATAGTCCAGTAGCGCTGTCGAAACGGAACTGACCCATGCCGTGTGCTACCGATTCGTACACTACAATCTTCTCTTCATAAAGGTTCCTTTCCAGCCGGAAATCAAAACTCCCCCGAGTATCTCCTCTTTTCGGACTGTATTTCACAGAACCTCTTGCCAGACTGTAGTTCAGGTCATCCCGCCCATCATTGAAGCTCTTTAGTCTCTGTTTCAAGACAAGAGAAGTGTTTAAGCCTTTGGCAGACTTACCTTTCAAATCTATTTCCCCGAGCCAGCTTTTACCTTCATTTTTCCAATCTAATGACGAGAGTTCACCACGATAATCATTCCGCTGGATAATGCCAAGATTTCCCTGGAACCGTCCTTTTTCCACCCGGATACCTGCTGACGATTCGTCAAACTTCATGTCAGCGGTTCGGGTCTCTTCTTCCCGCCGGATATAAGGGTGTACGTTTCCCGGCATCAAACTGGCATAGATGCGACCACGCCGCCACTGGGAATTGGTCAGCCTCACCGATTTCCGCTGAACATCAGTGAAATCGATAGATAATTTGTTCAGGTACCGGGCACCGTAACTGGACCGAACCTGCCATCTGTTTGACTTTTGAGTCACATCTCCATATCTCCCCAAACTGAAACTGGTGGTGGCCCTTTCCGGAAGATCGTGAGACAACGTAATTTGGGTCGTCTGCCGTTTCAACCCGCCCATCACTGCCGAATCCCAACTTTCTTTCTGGAGGTTCCACTCTCGCCAAAACTCCACCGGCGACTCCCGCTGAAGCGACATAAAGCCAGTCCCAGCACCTCGTGTTTCAGCATTAATGACAATGGCGCCCAGTTGTGCCGGAAGTTCGGATTTGTGTGAAATGGATATCTCTCCCGCTACCCCGCCTGAAGAAGTGACACCTTGAGCCAGTCTGTTAGGGTTCAACCCCGAACCGGCCATTTCAATTGACAAATCTGTCTGGTCCGCCAATTTGAAGGCTGCTGTCATGTTTGCCACCTGCTGCATTTGCGGTGCTGACAGCATTTTCCACGGCACGTAGAGATCGGTATGTTGCTTTCGTTCAGATTCCGGGATATACTCAAAATAGAGTCGTCCTTCAGCCGTTACACGCCGAGCGTAAAGACCGGCAGCACCCGCATTGTGAAACCCAACACTATACCTCTGTTCATCAAATCCTGTAATACTGTAAATAAAAATAGAATCATCCGGATTATCTGGATTGACAGTACGAACATATTCTCCCGATGAATCAGGGACAGCCAGCGACCGGACGATTGATGAACCTCCGGAAGTAGCAAGCAATGTTCGATCTTCAGATGTGAGAGGAAAAAAAGTGTTTCCGGAAATATTGTCAGCCTCTCTGATCCAGTTTATTGCCACTGCAACCTTTTCACCACCCCATTTCTTGCTGGCTCCAGCGGAGGCCACTTGCCGTTGGAAACCGAAATCAGCATACTCAAACTCCACGTTGATGCGGCTATTACTATCGATTAGGTGCCTTGGTGTAAAGGTTAGTTCAGACTGACCGTAAACAATGGTATAGTCAGCAGATTCTCCGCGATTCAACCTGTCACCATTCAGCCAAACCTTTTCCGAACCAGCAGTGATCATAATTCGTCTACCACCATCCTTTCCTGTGAGGCGATACGGTCCCTGGTTCTGATCTTCACCCCTGAATGCCATTGTGTGAAATTTTCCTCGGGCTGAACCGACGACAGCGGACGTATTTCTCTCCTCTCCACTTGATGAAAAGTTCACCCCTTCAAGGCGGCGATCGTGTCGCTGATACCGGCCATTCCGGAGTTTTAGATCGATATCACCGGCTTTAATAGTTGCAGTTGGGTGCTTTACTTCAATAAATACTTTATCTATCTCACTGAGTGACCTAGTGTCGCCTTCCGGCTGAATTGGCGTGTTTTGATCGGAAAGTACTCCGTTGATGGTCATCTCTTCGCTCAGTTTTCCTTGAAGGTTCAACTGAAGCCCCCCGTTCATAATAGTTCCCGAATTCGGGGAAATGCTGATGGATCTGAAAATGGCGCCGTCCGCAACAACAGGTAAAGGGGGAAATTTTTTGGTGTTGCTCATGGTAGCGGTTTTGGCTGATCCAATAGGAGTCATACCTAGTAAAGGCAACCGGCTGATTGCAGGTTCTACCGCTACGGGAATATTGCCTCTGAGATAGTCGTAGGAAACCGTTACAACACCACTTTGCCGAAGAGTTCCTTCTAGAATCAACATCCCGTTTACACTGTCCAGTCGGAAGCCGGGAAGAGAAATGGAATCGCTCACGACTGATACAGACCCCTCAATGACAAACCGGTGAAAAAAAGTAACCGTTGAATCACCTTCAGAAACGGTAATCGTTTCAATGAAATGCTCAACAGCGACTAATCGGTTGTCATCGGCTCTCGCCAACGACAGTGGTATGAGGAGCAATAACGAAAATGCTCTACTCAACATATCTCAGTTGGGCTTGAAAGATGTGGCCTGAACCTTCTTCAAGAATATAAACAGTATCCTTTCCCACAGCCATGTCGGAGACAATCCACTGTGTTAAACTTTCTTGTAGCACTTCAGTTTGACTATCCTGACCTACAATAAAGAATTCACCTTTGGCAGTTCCCACAAGCCATTCGTTTCCCGTAGATTCAATAAATTTTAACTCCATATTCAGTGACCCGCGCCAGAGCATCCGGCCATTCCTACTCAGTACCAGATACCGGTCGTCACTATCTATGAGGCCAATCTCATTGATAGAGTTGATTGCCACTGAATTAATATCAACAAACCTGTCTGTGCCATAGTTCTCTCCACCCATAACCGAAATGACAGTTCCACCCATATTCATCATTGTAAGGTCGGCTTCGGTGTCACTTGCTACCAATACTTCACCGGCGTGATTGCGGACAACCGCTGAAGGAAACTCCACTGGTCTGTCTGTTGAAAGAAGATTCAGTTCTTCCAGAAAGTTTAGTTGCCTGTCGAACTTGAGAAGCCGGTGAGTATCACTGTCCACAATAAGAACATCAAGTCCCGGTGCGGCGGTGAGATCGCTGCCGCTGGTGAATAATTCATCTGTCTCACCCCAACCCCCTGCTATTCGGACATTGTCACCATCAGCCGGCAACCGAGCAATAAGCGACCTTTCTTCATCCAGTAGATAGAGATCTCCGAAAGAGTTTACCGCCATCCGCATTGGCGAAAACTGATTGCCGGTGAGCTCTGGCGGAACCTGAATTTGCGTCCAATCGCTGAGCGTCACCTGAGCTTGCATTGAAGCCGTAGCAAGCAGCATCAGAAAGAGTTGTCTGATGAGGAAACCTGTTATTCTTTTTTTTCTAGGTTTCCGCTCCCGCGGCGGAATCATCATGTGAGCCTTTTCCCAGTTTATTGATGAGAGTGATTCCAATAATAAACATACATATGGAAATAATTTGTGCACCGGATAGGCCAAAAAGATATTCGTTGTTAGTACGTATAAACTCGATCAAAAACCGTTCCGTTCCCACCAACATGAGGTAGAGTGAAAACCGTCTTCCATGGGGCCACGGCACTGTTCTCAATTTCCAGAGGATAGCAAAGATGCCAATTCCCATGACGGTTTCATAAACTTGAGTAGGATGAACAGGCACCAGTGTAGGCGGTGCACCTTTCGGAAACGTCATTCCCCACGGCAAATCAGTGACAACACCGTAATCGTCTCCAACAAGGAAGCAACCGATTCTACCGATAGCATATCCCAGTATCAAAAGTGGAGAAACCATGTCTGCCCATGCCAACCATGGTTCATTCTTTTTCTTTATGTAAAAAGTCACCGCCAGCATTCCCCCGGCAAGTCCTCCAAAAAATACAAGGCCAGACCCGCTGAAGATCATCCCCAAGGGATCGATGGAAAAAGCACGGAAATTCTCAGCCATATAGTAAATCTTAGAGCCGACAATCCCACCAATAGCAGCCCAGAAAACAGCATCTCCTGCCATTTCGGGATCTTTTCCAAGGCGCTTCAATTCCTTTGTGAGAAGGTAATAGTCGACCATGAATGCTACCATAAGCATAAATCCATAGGACGGAATTTTGACGGGGCCGATTTCAATGAGATAAGGTATCATGTCAGTCTGTTTCCACAGTTTGAACAAAAATTTGTACTACCATCGATCTTCGCTCCGCAGTTGGGACAGAAATTTTTTCCCTCCTTGGTCATAGACATTTTTTGTTTTTTTTCTGATTGCCAAAAAACCACACCGATAAGAACTACGACAATTCCGAGAATCGCATACGGCTCGTAGGTGGGAAGGCGGTACCGATTCACAACTCCGGCCTGAGGAGTGTCAGTCTGTAAATTCTGAGGTGGCATCTTTTCCAGTATGTCCTGTAAGATGTCAACGGTCATTCTTCCTGTCCTGTTGTTGTAAGAGAAAGAGAACTTTTTCGGCGTGCCGGCCGGGAGGAGCTGTGAAATGTGCTTCCTCATGTAAGAAAGACCATGGTCGTCACTGATGCTGTCAACTCCCGTTTCCGAGAATCTGAAATTTTCTCCACCCAGCGGTTGCTGAATGGCTACATGGTATTCCTCCAACGGATGATTCAATTGAAGAATGTATTCTCCTTCTCTTCGATTTCCTTCACTAAATGGATTGTAATAGAACTCAATCTGAAACTCCTGTTTAATTATCCTGGCATCAACCCACCGCTTTCCTGATTCGCGAACCTCCGGCAACGGTGAAAGATTGGTTGTGGTATCACTATGACCAATACCCAGAGGCACATCCGCTCCGTCCGGCAAAGGAAGTTTTAACTGTAGCGGTAATCTCTCATTTGCAATCTCACCCGTCAGGATCACCAGCACGCCAGGCCGATCATACTCCGGCCAAATGGCAGCGATAAAACTGTTAAAGGGACTCTCTTGAGCTTGTGATGCCGAAAGAAGCCCCGCGAGGAGAAGGAAAACCGTTCTAGAGCGCGTTTTCACATCCGTTGGAGTTTAGGGTCACTATCACGGATTATCAACGGAAAAGGCAAACAAGAGTTCCTCCACTTGAGGCACAGTCAAGTTGGGAGCAATTATGGTAATGTGACCGTCAAGCCGAATATGACAATAAAGTCATAAATCATGTGGGTATATGCAACAATGCCGAAACCTCTCACAACATATAACGTGCCAAGCAAGGTTCCAGCGAAGAGACGGTATAGAAAGACCGAAACATCGAAGGTATCACCGTAGGGACCGACGAAATGAAACCCGGAAAAAAGGGCGGCGCAGGTGATAACAGACATTACTTGCCGCCAATTCTTCTTCCACATGAATACGAGTTTAAACAGTTGTGACACGGCTGTGACGGCTACGACGCGGAAAACAAATTCTTCATAAAGCCCGGCACCGATGGCGAGTACTACTTGCCGTATAAGGTCTTTCCCTGATGGAAACATTAGAAGTGCTGGTACATAACGCATGAGCAAATAAAGTATAAATCCCCAGAATATTCCCTCAGCCAGCATGCAGAGGAGATAGTCGCTCTTCACCACCGTGATATTCCAATCTTTTTTCTGGAGGAGGAATACAGTCAGAAAAATGACAATGAATGAAATGCTCAAGATATAGAATCCCCACTCGCCGAACAAGGCTAGAAACTGTCTCAGAAGTACATCGGCACCGTTTCGCAAGGTTACCATTTCATCTCGGCTCAGAAACAGTACCATCACTTCATAAATGGCTAAGAAAGGCAGAACAAAAATGAAACTGTAATAGGGAGAGCGTGATAGGGACCAGTAAGAGAGACTATTATTCATCAATAGGAGAAGTGGGGTCTGGAATCAGAGATAATGACGCTCACTTCCCCTGATCAACCTTGAACAGAGCAAGAAACGCCTCTTGAGGGACCTCCACTTTTCCGATTTGCTTCATCCGCTTTTTTCCCTCCTTCTGTTTGGCCCACAGTTTCCGTTTTCGAGTAATGTCACCTCCATAACACTTGGCAGTCACATTTTTCTTAAAAGGTCGTACCGTCTCCCGGGCAATGATCTTTGAACCGATGGCCGCCTGAATTACCACTTCAAACATTTGTCTGGGTATAACCTCTTTCAAACTTTTACACAACTCTCTTCCCTTGCTGTAAGCTGAATCTCGATCAGTAATGATGGAAAGCGCATCCACGGCATCACCGCTTATGAGAATATCCAACTTTTTCATAGGTCCCGGCCGGAAACCAATATGTTCATAATCGAAAGAAGCATATCCTCTGGAGACTGATTTTAATTTGTCGAAAAAATCGAAAACGATTTCCGAAAAGGGAAGTTCATACTTCAGTTGAACGCGCTGCTCGGAAAAATAATGAGTATTCACAAATGTCCCCCGCTTATTCTGGCAAAGCTTCATAAGGCCGCCCATATACTCAGATGGAGAAATGATCTCCGCCGCTACATACGGTTCATGAATCTCTTCTACTTCACCAGCCGGTGGAAGTTTTGTGGGATTGTCAATTTCGATTATATCACTATTGGTTTTGAGAATCTCATACCTCACACTGGGAACGGTAGTAATGAGATTGAGATCGAACTCCCGTTCCAGCCGCTCCCGAACGATATCCATATGAAGCATCCCCAGAAAACCACACCGAAAGCCGTATCCCAGGGCCGTGGATGTTTCGGGCTCATAGGCCAGTGAAGCGTCATTGAGTTTGAGTTTTTCAATGGAATCTCGAAGCCGTTCATAATCGTCACTGACTATTGGGAAGAGCCCTGAAAAAATCATCGGTTTCATTTCTTTATAACCAGGTAGCACCTTATGAGCGGGATTCTCTTTGGTGGTGATGGTATCCCCCACCTGCAATTCCTTAATCTCTTTCAAGCCAGCAACAATGTAACCAACATCTCCTGTTTCCAGCCTCTTAGCTGGAACCCGTTTCAGCACAAAATGACCCACCTCAGTGATCTCCCTCAGTTTTCCAGTGGACATGAACTGGGCAGTCATTCCGGGTTCAATAGTACCATTAAATATTCGTACATAAGGAATTGCACCTCGATAGGAATCAAAATTCGAATCAAAAATGAGCGCCCGCGGTGCGTCTTCTTCGGGTTCGGCGGGCGGTGGGATCCTATCAACAATAGCTGTAAAGAGATCGTCTACACTTTCGCCGGTCTTGGCGCTGACATTGAGAATCTCATCTTTAGAACAACTGATGAGATCCATCAGTTGGTGACTCACCTCATCAGGCCGCGATGTTGGGAGATCAATCTTGTTCAAAACAGGGATAAGCTCCAGATCGTTTTCCATGGCTAAATAAGCGTGACTCACTGTTTGTGCCTCCACACCCTGCGCCACGTCCACTAACAGAACTGCTCCCTCGCACGCCGCCAGCGAGCGTGATACCTCATAGGAAAAATCTACATGGCCGGGAGTGTCGATAAGGTTGAAAATGTATTCCTTGCCATCGCTGTGGCTGTAGTGTATCTGAATGGGATGGCTCTTGATGGTAATGCCCCGCTCACGCTCCAGTTCCATGTCATCGAGAACCTGGTCCTTCATGTCGCGCTTGGTGAGTGTGTGGGTCATCTCTAACAAACGGTCGGCCAGTGTTGACTTGCCGTGGTCGATGTGGGCAATGATACAAAAGTTTCGAATGCACTCTGTTTTCACCGGCGTGAATTTACCTGTATGCCACTAAGACACCAAAAGACGAGACCGAGAGAAAACTAAAATCCGTAAACTACTCACTTTGCATGCGTCCTCAGTTCTCTACCCCTTTCCCGTTTGCCATAATCCACTCTCCATCGTAAACTTCTCGTCGTTGGAGTATAAAATTTGACTGTCATTTCTGACTGAATGGGGAATCATCTATGACAAAAGCAAAAGCGGGATTAATTTCATTTTCAATCATTCTTTTTATTCTGGCTCTTTTTGGTGTAGAGCTGTTCGACGCGGTCTGGTCTTTCCCCTCGTTTTCGCCTGTTCCCCTAATGGTAGTTATGTTAGTAGGCACCGGGGTTTTTATTACTGTTTGGCTCGGATTTCCCCAAATCAAACATTTTTGGCATGGTGTAAAAGTTACGGGTGGTGTTTATGACGACCCCAATGATGAGGGTGATCTCAATCATTTCCGAGCTCTCACAACAGCCCTATCAGCCACAGTAGGCATCGGAAATATTGCTGGCGTTGCTACCGCTCTCTACTATGGAGGTCCTGGCGCCCTTTTCTGGATGTGGGTCACAGCTTTTTTTGGTACTACACTGAAATTTGCGGAGTGTTCCTTGGCACTGAAATACAGGCAAATTGGAGATGACGGCCATACGGCCGGAGGTCCAATGTATACTATTGAGAATGGAATGGGACGCCAATGGCGGTGGTTAGCTGTAGCATTCGCCAGTTTCGCAGTAATTTGTTCCTTCGCTACCGGAAACGCCATTCAATCTTTCACTGTTTCTGATCAAATCTACTCCGAAGTGGCAACAATCCTTGGTGAAACCCACTTTTTGACACTGAAACACACAGTATGGGTAGGATTTGAATTATCTATAATGCAAGTAATCAACGGTTTGATTCTTTCATCCATCATAGGTCTGGTAATCATTGGTGGAATTCGGCGTATCGGACACGTAACTGGTTACCTTGCTCCTTTCATGGCCGCTATATATGTCACGGCCGCCATTTCTATCCTAATCGCGAATTTCTCCGAGATAGGTAAGGGGTTTTCAATGGTGGTTTCCATGGCTTTTAATCCGCCTGCAGGAATCGCTGGTGTAGGCGGAGGTGTTTTAATGACGATGTTGTGGGGCATTAAGCGAGGTCTTTATTCCAACGAAGCCGGACAAGGCAGCGCAGCAATCGCACACTCTACCGCAAAGACGAAATACCCGATTCGAGAAGGAGCAGTAGCTATGCTTGGACCATTCATCGATACCCTGCTAATCTGCACTTTGACTGGAATGGTTATCATAACAACAGGAGCGTGGAAGTATACAGCCTATTTCGTAAGAATGACTGAATCCGATCCTGAAAGGATCAGGCAAATTCTTGAAAGTGGGATATATAACGGACACAAACTTCTCAACAGTAGTCTTCTTACTTCTTTCGCCTTCAAGGAAGGTTTAAGCTGGCTCTTCTCATACGGAGACAAAATCGTCACCTTGGCGGTATTACTTTTTGCCATCTCTACGGCTATCAGTTGGTCATATTATGGGGATCGTAGTGCCAATTATCTGTTCGGGAGTCGCTCTCTGAATATATATAAATGGTTTTTTATTCTATTTTTCTTTATCGGTGCAATCGCTGAATTGGAGGCGATCTGGGCTTTTGGTGATGCAGCACTGGGAATTATGACCTTCCCGAACCTGATATCCATCCTCATCCTGTCTACGTCATTGCGGAAAATGACCAAAAACTATTTTTCTCGCAAGCACCTTACATATAAAGAAATTCTTGCTCAGCAGGGTTCTGATTCCTTGTGACAAAGATTGTGCAAGAGAATCTATTAATAATCGCCTTAGAGGCCGCTGACAAAGCGGCCTCTTTTATTTCTGAACAAGCTAAGATGACGCTTAAGGTCGACTTCAAAGGGGCCACTGATCTGGTGACCAATGCGGACGTCAGTTCAGAACAAATTATTATGGAAACTATTAGGGCGAGGTTTCCTGACCATCAGATCCTCACAGAAGAAGCCGGAGGTATCGCAACCGGTTCAGATTATCTCTGGGTAATTGATCCAATTGACGGTACTACCAACTTTGTTCACGGTTACCCCTTTTACGCCGTCTCCATTGCGGTCTGTGAGGGAGAAAAACCGATTGTGGGAGTGATTAACCATGTTCACTTCGGCGACGTCTACAGCGCCACAGCCGGCGGCGGTGCCTTCTGTAATGGTGAACCCATTGCTGTTTCCACCACTGATTCCTTAAAAAGATGCCTTTTGGCCACGGGTTTTCCTTATGAGCATGACGAAATCTGGTCCCGAAATATGAACCTGTTCAAAAATTTCACTGACCTTACACAAGGTGTCCGACGCGCGGGAGCTGCCTCCCTGGATTTCTGTCACGTAGCCCGGGGTTGGCTGGACGGCTTTTGGGAATATGAGCTGAACCCATGGGATATGGCGGCAGGGGCATTCGTTGTTCAAGAAGCTGGTGGTTCTGTAACTAAAACGGACGGAAGTGATTTTGCATTATTCGATCGTGAAGTATTGGCCTCAAATGGTCATATCCATAACGCCATGCTGGATCAACTGAAACGCTAGCCAAAAATCTTTTTTCTACTCTCTTTTTGACTCTCATGCAACTTTTTAACTTTCACTTTCAAAAGGTCATTGAACGTAAATATTCCGTTATCGGTAACCCGCCCGATGGCGGTGCACGGTACACCGGAATTCATACATAGCCGTTCAATCTCAATGATGGACTCTTCAGCCACTGAAATGATTGTCAGACCCTCTGTTTCACCGAAAAGGAGTTCATCATTCCTAATCTTGGAACTCACATGAATCCTTGCGCCGAGGCCCGTCCCTCCACAGATCAATGCGTGAGCTACCGTAGCAGCAAGGCCACCCGCTGACAGGTGGATGACAGATTTTATCAGACCAACCTTGTTACCCGTCAGAACGATTTCCCTCATTTGCCTCTCCATGGCAAGATCCACCATAGGTACTGGCCCATCAGCTGAACTCAACTTGAGTCTAGCGTAAACAGAACACCCCAGTTCCCCTCGGTGACTTCCGAGCATCAAAATAAAATCACCGACATCCTTAAACCCTGCTGTAAGTTCCGGTGCTACCGAATCAGACAGGCCAGACACTGCCACCGTCAACAAAGGTGATGCGATATTCTCCGAAAACCACACCCTGACTGAATTGATACTCAATTGAAAAGCTGTCGTAGATGTACTAACCCCTTCAGCTATCTCCCGGAAACGGTATTGTACGTTCTCAGTTAATCTTTCCGGAAGATGTACGGAAACGGCAGCGTGCATGGGAGCTACCCCCCCACTCACAATTCCCCGGACAGCTGCAGCAACTGTTGCCTGAGCACCTCTTTTAGGATCACACCAAACCATGTGATCCTTGGCTGATATGCTTATGGAACTGCCCGGCAAAGCAGCGGCAAGTTGCGAAGCTACCACGCATTCCTCAGTGCCCAAGATAACCAAAAAGGTTGAGTTGAACGATTTCGGCTGTTTAATCTTATTCAAGGTAATACCGGATTGATGCATCAATTCATCCGGTGTTCGGATGTCGGATGGGACTACTTCCTCGCTGTCAAACAGACTGAAACATGATAAAGGTAAAGAAATATCATCTCCGGAAATTCTGTAGGTTTTATCCTTGGATATTCTTCCCACGAGGGATGCCGAAACATTGTGCTTTCGTGCCATTTTTCTGATCTTGTTTTCAGAACCATTCCGGCAGACCACTATGAAAGCTTTTTGACCAACTACTATTAATGATTTCCCATTAAGGTATACCCCCATCTGCAAAAGCTTTGTCAGTCTGACAGCTTGCGTTGACAGATCAGTACCTTCAACCCGAACCTTGATGATACATTTATCAACATCTCCCAATTCCTGAAGCAAGGGTGTCATCAGACCCTCCCCAGAAGGAGAGTGTAATAGAATCACAGCATCACCATCGGTAGCTTCTTTGGAGGGCTCTTCCGAAATTTGATCACCGCTGGAAGCAGCAACGATGCATGAGCTAAAAGGATAATCGGTGAACCCAAAGGATACTGGTTCATCTCCCGCCGCCTTGGCAGTACGATTTACGGTTGTCCTAACGCCGCGCTTCTCCGGTCTTGGGGTACGGCAGTAAAGTGACAGCATATGTGGAGTGACTCCCGATGCAATCAAGTCATTGGCCACTCGGCCCATGACCTCTCCTAAGTCATCAAGAGTGACTGAACCTTTCGATCTGAACAAGTTGGCTAAAGAAACTGGCGCACCGGTTCCTTCGCCTGTGGTCAGAATCTGAGAAAATCTTCGCTGCTTATCAAATTCAACCCACCTGAGAAGCAGTGACTGTTCCTCATCAGAAGGTTCTCGGCCCAGGATCGTCTTCACATGTTGGTGCAGATATCTGGGAAATTTTCTTTGCGTCATGATTTACAACTCATTCGCCGTCTTTTGTCGAGCTGCCTTGATGATCTTTGTTGCCAAAGGCAGTGCCACGCCTATTTTCTCCTTGATTTCTGATGATGAAGCCTGAGCTATCGATTCCAAATTCTGAAACTTGTCGTAAAGTTTTTTTCGGGTGACAGGTCCTACCCCCTTTACATCATCAAAAAGCGATTTGGTAATCGATTTTGCACGCCGCTGGCGATGAAAAGAGACAGCAAACCGGTGTGCCTCATCACGAATTCGCCTGAGCAAAATAAGTCCTGGAGATGTTTTCGAAACAGACTGAGGATCTGAGTGGCCTGGTAAGAATACTTCTTCAAGTCGTTTTGCCAAAGCAGCCACGGGAATGTAGCTTAGACCCAGTTCCTGCAGTGCGGACATCGCCATGCTAAGCTGCCCCTTTCCACCATCAATTAGTACAAGATCCGGAAAAGAAGCATGCTCACTCTTCAGCCGTGAGTAGCGCCTGAGGACCACTTCCCGCATCATGGCAAAGTCATCAACACCTTCCACAGTTTTAATCTTGAATTTTCGGTAATCACTTTTTTTCGGTTTTCCATCTACAAAACAGACCATACTCCCCACCGGCTGCTTTCCTTGAATGTTTGAGATGTCAAATGCCTCAATTCTCCGGGGAGGCACGGCAAGATTGAGGTCTTCTTGTAATTGACTCACCATGGCCGGAATCAACTCCTTTCGACGTTCCCGTTTTCTCAGTTGTTCTCCAAGGAGGAGGTCAGCGTTCTGGCGAGTTATCCTTAATAGTCTTGCTTTTTCACCCCTTTGAGGTACAATGAATTTCAATCGTTTTTCCCGTTTCGATTCAAGCCAGTTGGTTAAAGTCTTTTCGTCTTTCGGCCTGGCAGGTACCACGATCTCACCAGGAACAAAATGGGTGATGAGGTAGAATTGTCGGATAAAATCGGACACCATTCTCTCCATAGTTTCGTCAAGAACGCCCGTTAAGAATACTTTTTCCCGACCCACAATTCTACCGCCGCGAATACGGACAACTACACCACACGCGTCGTTACTGTCATTGACGATGGCTATAACATCCTTATCATCAAAGGATGCTGTAGCCTTGTTCTGCCGTTTGGCAAACTTTTCCACCGATTGCAACTGATCTCTGTAAGTAGCTGCCTCTTCGTATCGCATATTTTTCGCTGCCGATTCCATTCGCTCTTTAAGACTTTTGCGTATGCCGGACGTCTGTCCATGAAGAAAGCGTATAACGTTTTGGATCATTTCTTCATAGGCCTTTTCAGTGACCAATCCTTCACAAGGTCCCTGACATTTTTTAATATGGTAATCAAGACAGACTGAGTACCGTCCCGCCGAAATGGTGGTATTGTTAAGATTGTAGTCGCAGCTCCGAATTGGAAATATCTTATGTAATACTTTCAAGGTTCGCCGTAGATCTATTACATCAGTGAAGGGACCAAAGTATTTCGAACTGTCATGCATAACTTTTCTGGTAATGAAAACTTGGGAAAACGGCTCACTCGTGACTCTGATATAAGGGAACGATTTGTCATCTCTCAACAGAACATTATAATGAGGCATCTGTTCCTTAATAAGATTGGCCTCTGTCAGAAGCGCCTCCACTTCACTCCCTGTAACGATCCATTCTAGATCTTTTACCTTACGAAGCAGGGAAATGACTTTTAATGAATGGTTTGTACTTTTGTGAAAATAACTGCGAACACGATTGGTTAGCACTTTTGCCTTTCCAATGTAGAGGGTCTTCCCCTTATTATCTATAAACAGATATACCCCGGGCTTTCGAGGCAACTGAGATAATTTTTCCTGGATTGGGTCGTTTGCAGACATGAGCAAATTCAGAGATCAGTGCGCCAATTTACCAATTAGGACCAGAAGCCCCCAAAGTCAGCAGAACGCTGATTAATTCTTTCCACCCTGAGCTTAACAAATGGGCCTGATTGAGGGACTCATTCAGGCTTTTCAGCCAACTCGACAAGGACACCGCCAGTACTTTCCGGATGGATAAAGATTATTTCATAACCTTCTGCACCGACTTTCGGTTCGTCACTAATGAGGCGAATCCCCTTTTCTTTCAGTTCAGCCGTCGCCGCATTGATATTATCTACCTGGAGGCTAACGTGATGGATTCCCTTACCCCTTTTTTCAAGGTATCCTTTAATAGGTGAATTTTCTCCAAAATCCGCTAACAGCTCAATTTTCCCTCTTCCTGTATCGTAGATGTCTGTAGTTACACCTTCTTGCGGAACGTCCTCCCGGCCACTGTGATTGATACCTAGAATATATTTCCAGAAAGGAGCATCCCTATCGATATCATCGGTGGCAATAGCGACGTGATCTATACCGAGAATCTTCACTCTTTCAGCGTAACACCAAGTCCAGGACCTTCAGGAAGCACCAACATACCATCTCTAACTTTCACACCATCAAAAGGGTCATTAGACGCGAGGATGTTTCCATCTAGGTCGGCATAATCAACAAGAGGAGATAGGATGGCAGCAGCGGTTATGGCAACAGATGTTTCTATCATGCATCCGAGCATAATTTTCATCTGTCGCTCTCTTGCCATCTGAATCATTTTGAACGCTTCCCGGAGACCACCACATTTCATCAATTTAATGTTGATGCCGTCAAAGGCGTCAGAGATGGAAGGAATATCTTCAGAATCGATGCAATTCTCATCTGCAACCAATTCCAGTGGTGAATGCTCACGCAATTTAGCAGTATCATCTAAATTATCCGCCGGAAGCGGCTGCTCCACAAATTCCACATTCCGCTCAGAAAGCCAATCGCACATTCTCTTCCCCTCTTCCAGATCCCATCCTTCGTTAGCATCCACGCGAATCAATTTGTCGGTGACATCACGCAATGTATTAATGATTTCCTTGTCATGATCACTGCCCAGCTTGACTTTAAGGAGCGGATATTCTTCCGCCTCCAGCACCTTTTCCTTGATTTTTTCCCGGTCATCGATACCTATTGTGAAAGATGTCATACACGCTTTTTTGGGATCAGAATCAAAATGATCCGTGGTTGCACTGTTGTTCAGTTTACCGTAAAGATCGTGCAGAGCGAGATCAAAAGCAGTTTCCAATGACCGCATGCCATTGGCTTTAGGAAGGGCGACGTCGAGCCAATAATCAAGAGAATCTTTCGATGAAACCTCATTAAACGATATTGAATTGAGATGCTTAACAATTGTTAGTGCATCTTCATTATAACGGTCCGATGGGGCCGCCTCACCAACGCCTGTGACACCATCTTTTGTAAAGTATACAAGTACCACATCCACAGCATCCTCATAGCCTCGGGCTATGGTAAAGCGATGCTTTAATTCAAGTCGGTATGTGGAGTAATGTAAATTCATCCAAGTTTTGATAAAATATTATCAATCACTTGGCCACCACCAAATCGGACCAGATCCGATGCGGGAATTCCATATTTTTCACTGTAGTTCTGAATGGTGGCTCTGGCCTGATCTTCGCTCTCTGTGTGCGTGATAAGGCTGAGTCCCACCACCTCGCATGGTTTAAATATCTGAACAAGACGGACATAAAGATCCATCACTTCTTTAAAGTCTGCCATTGGGTGTTCAAATGTATCAATATCTCTGGCCGGTTCATGGCACATCAAAAGCATATCAGGCATGGTACCGTGCAGTAGTCCCAGCGTAACGCCGGAATAGGCCATGTGAGAAATGCTTCCTTGCCCTTCCACGACGATAAGATCAACATCCTCCCCCACTCTGTCAATTTCAGCCTCAATTGAACCAGCCTCAAAATCACTCACAATGGCGTCCACTGCGACACCAAATCCGCCCAAGAGAATCCCTGTCTGTCCTGTTCCCACAAAAGCAACTTCCTTTCCCTTCTCTTCCAGTTGTCGCTTCATCTCCCATGCTGCCGTCATTTTACCTGTATCGCAGTCATCACCGACTGTCAAAATGGTGGGTGTCTTTCGTGAGCGCCAAGTTCCTTCTGAGAATGGCAGAGGCGTTGGCGGCTTCCTGAGGTCTGTAATGCTGACATCATGTTTTATTGCTAACGGTGCAAATTCTTTATCCTCAGAGAGGAAAGCGTGTAAACCGCAAATCACATCCAGTCCGCTCTCAATAGCCTCACGCACGCATTGTCGCATGTTTTCGGGTAAGAAACCACCTTGAGTAGCGATCCCCACCAGCAATGTGTCCGGATTAAATACTTTCGCCTCATCAAAAGATCCCACAACTGGTATATCTCCGCCCAGTCTCATTACCTCATTCGTCGTCTTCCCGGCATTATCCGAATCGATACAACAGACAACTTCTTCAGCTCTGTACCGTAACAGGGCGTTGGCAGTTTTTGCATAGAGAAAATCAAACCTGCCCTCAACTAATACAGCATACCGTTTCACGTTAATCTTCTTACTAATAACCTATTAAACTCTCTTCCCATTATCTCACACGGACATGATGATACTAAGATAATTAGAGATGAGAAAAAGAAATCACGCCCGTTTCCAAAATTCCTTTTTCCATTCAGGTCTCAAAATACGGTAAATACCCACTGTTAAAAGAGGAATAATATAAACCAAGATCATTCCGTATGCCATAGCTGCATACCCTTTGGCTATTAGATCAACGATACCGATCCTAGCCAACCCCACAGAAATTACAAGCATAGCAATAGCAAACAGCGCATCTTGGGTATGAGTCATCGGTTTTCGACCCAGTTCTTTCGCATGGACATGCAGACGCTCTATAATTGCGTGAATAATCCCTGTGGCGGTTTCGATGAGTGTCCACCCCACCACAACACCAAAAAGAGTAATAATGGCCGATCCTCCCACTGCCTCAAGCATCACCAGCCAGGGGACGGTCGCTTCCAACACCTTTGGATCAGGATAAAATCCCATGAGGCAAAAATAGGTGAGAAACCATGGAAACGTCATGAGAAAACCGGCAATCATCCCAGACCAAAAAGTTTCTCTTCGGGTAGACTGTCGCCTGAGAGTGAAAAGGGTCGGAGCAAAAACAAGATTATAACCCACATAGACAATGCCAACAGTAATGGCCATGCCAGCAGTGACTGGTTCCGTGGAAAAAGAAGTGTCACCCCTAGAAAGTGTGGCTACCATCTCCTCCCAACGATCTGAAAGAACAATCAGCGAGAAGAATATGTAACCCGAATAGAGTGCCGCTGTACCAAAAGTTTTGAACCGTTCGATAAGATGACGGCCGTAGAAGTTCAGGACGCCCACCACAACCGTAATGCTGAAAACACCAGTCCAGTAGTTCAAACCCAGTGTCTGCTGGACTATCTCACCGGTTGCGGAAGCCATCACAGCGATAACAATCAGTCCCAACAGCACGTAAACGATCTCGTATAAAAACCACATTTTCCACGCCACCTGTTTAACCAATGACCGGTAGTCGTAAGCTTTGTAGATCCTAGCCAATTCAAAAGTGAGAAAACTGAGGAAGGCAAATCCGAGAAAAGTGGTTAATCCGGCAATCCACCCTATAGCACCGAACTTTGCACCGTATTCAACAATTTCCCGGCCAGTGGCGTACCCACCGCCAATGAGCACAGACTGCATGATAATTCCCGGCAAAACATATCGTCCGAACCAACCCTCGAAGAAACTGTTAAGCTTCAATTTGATATCTCTATTATTAAGGTATTATTGAGAAATTTGAAAGAGGAGCCCGTTCAGCCGTACAGCAACTTAATAAGTGAGCGAAACAGTTTTTTAGTTCCATTGGAAACAGGGAACCACCACAATTCCTTTTTCAATCCAAATCTATCTTCCACTACCGACTGAATTTGCGTGAAACTCCTGAGGCCTTCGATTCCATGGAGGCGGCCAATGCCGCTCTGTTTCATTCCGCCAAAAGGAACGTCCACACAGAGATAATTGGTCTCCACATCGTTGATGACGATGTTGCCAGCCTGGATACGGCTGGCGAGACGACGCCCCTTCTTTTTATCCTTTGTAAAGATAGATGCATTGAGACCAAAATTCATGCTGTTGGCCTGTTCCACTGCATCTTTTTCGTCCTTCACACGGGAGATAGCGATAACTGGGCCAAATGTCTCCTGCTGCATTATAGCCATAGTATCGTCAGCATCAGTAACAACCGTCGGCGGAAGAAAATGGCCCCCATTGGACGGCGAATATTCACCAGAAAAAATTTGGGCACCTTTCTCACGAGCATCCTCGATATGGGCTTTTACTTTTTCGAATTGAGGAATCGTGGTCATGCTACCGTAATCGGAAGAATCCCGGTTTTGGCCGGCCATAATTGATTGTGTCATTTCATTTACGAGACGTATGAATTTATCCGCCACGTACTCCTCTACATAAACACGTTCCACAGAAATGCAGGTCTGTCCTGCGTTGTGAAAACCGCTCCAGACGGCGGCACCTGCCGCACGTTTCAAATTTGCATCTTTTAGAACAATGAGAGGGTCTTTGCCGCCAAGCTCTAGGATCACCGGTTTCAGTTGCTCCGCACAGCTGACAGCGATCTTTCTGCCCACACCAACGCTGCCCGTAAATGCAATGATGTCTGTCTCCTGCGATTCCACCAGGGTTTTACCCACATCGCCAGCACCGTTCACCACCTGAAAAATGCCTTCAGGAACTCCGGCATCATCATAAACTTCTTTCATTTTAAGTGCCGTCAGAGGAGTGAATTCCGACGGTTTCAAAACAACTCCGTTGCCTGCAAGCAAGGCGGGTACCACAAGAATGGACGGCTGAATCAATGGATAATTCCATGGAGAAATCGCACCGACAACTCCATAGGGCCGGTAATGAACCGTTCCCCGTTTATTTTTAACCAAAAGTCCTAACGGGCGGACTTCAGGCGCCAGAACGCGGGGAGCCATCTTTCTATTGAATCGCATGATCTCCAGCGTAGTAAGCATTTCGATGACACCGTCAAAATCAGTTTTTCCAGTCTCATCAAGGACAATCTCAACAATTTCATCCATCCTCGCCACCAAGGCTTTCTGAGCTTTTTTCATCACTTTGGCACGCTGGCGAAGCGTCAGCCGACACCATGCGTGGGAAGCTTCCCTTGCCGTAATGATTTTTTGATCAATCTCTTCAACTGTTGTCGCAGGAATCTTTTCGATTATTTCGCCGGTAGCAGGGTTCATGCAGTCGAGGATGCTGTGATCCGGCACTATCTCGGGGTTCTGCTCTGGAAGAGTATCAATATCAACCATGACTTACAAATTGCTCTTTTCGTTTGTCATCCTATCGCCTTGAAAACATGGTGCTCAGAAAAACCATAACAGTAAATATCTCTAATCTGCCCAGGAGCATGCAAAATGTCAAAAGCCATTTCGCCAATGCAGGTAGGTGTGCGTAGTTGGCCACAGGACCTACTGAGCCGAGGCCGGGACCAATGTTCCCGATGGAAGCAGCGGTGGCACCGAAGGCTGACTCGAGATCAAGACCCATTGCGGCAAGAATCACAGAAACAGTAACAAACACAGAAACATAAAAGAGAACAAATCCCAATGTATTCCTGATGACCTCCTCCGAGATCATCTGCTTCCCTATTCTGACCGGGATGACTGCTCTGGGATGGAGAAGCCGTTTTATCTCCGAAAGACTGTATTTGATAACAACCATAATGCGGGCAATCTTCATACCACCGCCCGTAGAGCCTGAACAACCCCCGACAAACATCAGCAGAAGCATAGAGAGTTGAGCAAATGGCCCCCAAAGAATATAATCGGCTGTACTGTAACCAGTTGTGGTCAAAATGGAGATAACTTGGAAAAGGGAATCTCTGATGATTTTTTGAGAAACTTCCCCAACATTTAAGGCGATGCTGGCGGAAAGGAAGACAGTAACCAATAGAACCATGAACCCGTAAAACTTGAATTCACCATCCTGAAAATAGCTCAACCGTTTGGGAGAGGTAATAGTCTTCCAGTGAAGTGTGAAGTTTACACCAGCAAGGAACATAAAAAAGATGATCACATACTCGACATAGGCGCTATTGTAATAGGCTATGCTGGCATTTTTTGTGGAAAAACCACCCGTTGCCATGGTTGTAAAAGAGTGACAAAGTGAGTCAAAAAAAGTCATACCACCAATAAACAGGAGTATTACTTCCACAGCTGTAATACCTAGATAGACAAGCCAGAGACTCTTGGCTGTTTCCTGCACTCTCGGTTTAATTTTGTCAGGAACGGGCCCCGGTACTTCAGCCCTAAATAGCTGAACACCACCTACGCCCAAAAGTGGCAGGATTGCGATACTAAACACAATAATTCCCATTCCACCAATCCACTGAATAAAACTTCTCCAAAAAAGTATCCCTTTCCCCAAACTTTCTATTCCATTGGTCAAATGTGGCATTGTGGCCGAGTTTCCTAGAATAGAGGCACCAGTAGTAGAAACACCGGACATGGATTCAAAAAATGCATCCGTAACATTTGGGATGGCTCCTGTCATGATAAAAGGCAATGATGAAAAAAGGGCAATTGTAAACCAAGCCAGTGTTACTATGGCAAATCCATCTTTAACTGAGAGAGTAACCTTCCCTCGCGTCAGGATCCAAACGGGCAGACTGACAGAAACTGTTATTCCTGAGGATATGAGAAGACCTTCAAGATCGGGCTCTCCGTAATAAAAAGACCACGCCGCAGATAGAAGCATGGTCACTCCTAAGAAGGCCAGCAGCGCAGCTAAAACATTAAGTATCGAACGAATGTGCATTCATTCAATTAAAGAGCTTTTCCACTTTGGGAATGGAATCAGGTAGCGAAAAGACAAGAACAGTATCCTCATCCGTGATTTCGGTGTCTCCATGAGCGATAGAGACATGACCGTGGTGATTTATTGCACCAATGACCGATGCAGTGGGAAAACTAATTTCACCTAAAGGTTTTTGTGTAATCTTACTTCCGGGTTCCGGACTGAATTCGATGGCCTCCACATCAACATCTTCAAAATTGGTGACCACCAGTTTTTCATCACTTTTTATGTATTCCAAGATCTCGTTGACTGTGCACATATTTTTACTGACGACAGCATCGAGACCGATCATTTTCATTGCCGGGATATATTCGGTTGTGGAGACATGGATCATAGTTTGTCGGGCACCTAGGTGTTTGGCAAGCAAAGCTGATAAAAGATTCGTCTGCTCGTTTTCAGTTAATGCAATGTAACTATCAAGCTCATCCAGATTCTCAAGTCTCAAGAATTCAATGTCAGTTCCATCACCGTTTAAGACTAGTGTTTTATTTAACTCAGACGCCAGCATCTGAGCCTTGTCACGGTTTTTATCCACCAGCCTCACATTTATCTCCTCCTGAAGGTCGTAAGCTACAGCACGACCAATCTTTCCGCCGCCCAGAATCATCACATTCCTGGTTTCTCGAACCGGCTTGCCGACCATATACATCAGGTTTTCAACTTGTTCCTTCCTCACAAGAAAATAGCAAATGTCATTTATTTCAAATTCGGTCTTTCCGTGAGGAACGATTGTATCCTTTCCACGAATAATTCCAACAGCATTAAAAGCAAGCGAGCCGTTCCTTGACTGAACCGCATCCAGCGGCTGTTCAATAATGGGGCAACCGCTATCTAAGCGGATACCGATCAACTGCAATCGCCCTCCCTCAAAGTCCACAATAGAGGTGGCAGATGTTTGCCTCACAAGGCGGTTTATCTCCGCAGTGGCGGCCATTTCAGGGTGGATCACCTTATCTATCCCAAACCGCTCAGGACGAATAAGTGATCCCTTTTCAGAATATTCTGTATTTCTGAGTCGAGCTATGATCTTGTTAGCACCAAGCTCATGGGAAAGCTGCGAGGCGATAAGATTTACTTCATCTACGCGGGTAACAGCCACCACGACATCCGCTTTTTCAACGTCCGCTTCACGAAGTATATCGGGACTGGCACCGTCTCCTCGCACAGTTATAACATCGAGATTTTCCGATGCACGCTGCACCCTCTCTTTGGAAATTTCGATAATGGTAATATCAAAGTCTTCTTCGCTCAGCCCTTTGGAGAGCTGAAAACCGACTTCACCAGCACCGATAACAACTATTTTCATCAGTCTCCTCTATCTCAGCAAGACCATTTTCATGGCGTGGTAGTTCACACCCACCTTCATGGAACAGACATATTCACCCGATGGTACAGGATCGTGGGCATCATTCAGACCGTCCCATCGCTTTGCGTGAAAACCAGCGGGAAGAACACTTCTCTCTTCCAAAGCACGAATGCGTTCACCGAAAATATCGTAGATAATGAGATCAACAAGGGCCGACTCAGGAAGATCAAATTTGATGACGGTCTGATTATTGAATGGATTTGGGAAATTCTGATTTAACGTAAAGGTGGCTGGCAATGAAGGGACAAGGTATATCTGCCCAGCCGAAACCCTCAGATTAATCTTGTTTCCATCGGGTCGTGAAAGAATAAAATCCTTAACATCAAGGGATATTGATCCTTCATAATCTCCCTTAGATGATAGAGGAATCATCAAAACAGGGTCTTCAAGATTAAATGCCTTCCCTTCCATTGAGAAAGCCACAACTTTAAAGCTTGCTGAGTCCTTTTTTATTTTGAGAGAAAAATCCCTATTTCTGGTGGTAAGACTTGGTACACCGATCTCCAGCACTTCCGGATCGTAACTGACCTCAAACTGAAGCCCAGCAATGGCTTCATCACTATTGATTGTCAGATAGATAAGATCGTCATCACCTTTGGTGAGAGAAACTTCTGAGAAAACTACTTCTGCTTCCTCTCCCGAGAGAGTGCCGATAGACAACATTGTCAGAATTAAAATGTGACGGAGAATCATCGGTTCACCATCTTAGAACTATAAGGTAAGAAGATTCTGCTGGATAGTCCAACACGGTTTGTGTTTTTTCTATCATGCCTCACAACGCTGAGCCACATCTTGAATCAACTGTTCCAGCCGGTCTTTATCTTTATAAACATCAAAATTATCTGTATCCACAGTCATAACATTAAACTCAAGTTTTGCGCGATTGATCCATCTAGCGTACGCAATATTAAGGTTGTGTAGATATTCTGCTGACACTGATTTTTCATATTCACGGCCGCGCTTTTTCAGCCGCGTTAGTAGTGAATCGGTGGTAGCTTTCAAAAATATAATAAGTGTAGGCTTCCTCAGATAGGCTGTCATCTCATCAAAGAGAGCTCGGTAGTTTACCCAGTCTCGCTGGGGCATGTTTCCCATCTCATGCAGGGATTGAGCAAAGATTTCTACATCTTCATAAATGGTCCTGTCTTGCACCGCGGGAACGTCTCCTTCGGACATTTCCCTGTGAGTCCGAAAACGGCGAGAAAGAAAATAGATCTGCAAATGAAAACTCCACCGCTTCATGTCCGAATAAAAATCGGACAGATAGGGATTGTCATCCACAGACTCAAAAAAAGGGCGCCAACCCAATCGTTCAGAAATCATTTTGGTAAGCGTTGTTTTTCCCACCGCAATATTGCCGGCAATACCGACAAAAGGGACATCACTCAATCCGCTAAGGCTCCCTGCATGACGCCATCAATAATAGATCTCAAACTCACTCTTTGAGTTTTTCCAGAAAGACTCCTCTTTCCTTCCACTTCAACACGGATATAGTTATCAGTAAAGCCCTCTAGGATACCATTGTCCCAAGTTTCAAAAAGAACGGTACGGACTTGCCCCAAGCACGATTCATAGAATGCACGTCTCTTATTTATTGAAAGAATTTGGAGCTGCTTACTTCGCTCAGCCCGAACGTCAGACGCAATCTTCTGTTTCATCTTCACGGCTTCGGTCCCAGGACGCTCAGAATAGCTGAAAACATGAAGGTATGAAATATCCGCATCATTCAGCTGGCGCACTGTTTCCTCGAAATCATCGTCTGTTTCACCGGGGAATCCTACAATCACATCTACACCGATGCAGCTATAGGGCATGGCCTGTTTCACTTTCTCTATTCGGGATTGATACAGTTCACTGGAGTATCGTCGTCTCATTTGTCTCAGAATTTTGTCTGAACCGGATTGAAGCGGTATGTGAAAATGAGGAACAAATGAATTGGATTCGGACATAAAGTCGATGATATCATCTGTCAGCAGGTTCGGTTCTATGGAAGAAATGCGTATCCGTTCAGCACCAATTCTATCAAGAGTTGTCAAAAGATCGATAAAGGTCTCTTCCGTGCCGGCACCAAAATCACCAATGTTAACACCAGTAAGCACAATTTCCCTGACTTCTTTATCGAAAAGCTGCCGGGCAACGGCTACTGTTTGTTTAACTCCATAGCTTCGACTCCGACCCCTGGCCATGGGAATGGTACAGTAGGAACACGTGTAGTCACAGCCGTCCTGAACCTTAAGAAACGCCCGGGTCCGTTCTGATGTGGAGAAGGACGGGAAAAAGTGATCAACAGTTTCGATTTGACAAGAATGAATCTCTCCCGATTCTCTTTTGGAAATATCACTTAGATAAGCCGGCAGATTAAACTTTTCTCCAGCACCCAAGACAAGATCCACACCGGGGATAGTGGAAATTTCTCCAGGCCTGAGTTGAGCATAACATCCAATAACCGCCACAAATGCCTCTGGCGATTTCCTCAGCGCCTGCCGAACCACTTTTCTACACTTTCTGTCAGCACTATCTGTAACAGAGCAGGTGTTTACCACATAAACATCAGCCTGCTGAGAATAATCGACACGCCTGAAACCGTGGGATTCCACGTTTGTACCAATGGAGGCGGATTCAGCAAAGTTCAACTTGCACCCCAGCGTGTGGAATGCAACTGTCTTTTCAGCACCTTTCGAAGAGACAAGCGCCATCCTAGGCCACTTCCACTCTTCCCTGGTCGCCTACCATAATCCTGTGCGCCCGGGGCCTGGTACTTGACTGACTCAATTCAACATCATGACCCATGAGAGAAGCTTCAATTCTTCTTTCAACATTTTTGAGTGACGATCCTGACATAATGATTGAATACTCCACTTCACAACCAATAACGTCACAGTCATTAGAAATAGAGGTGTAAGGGCCGATGTAGGCATTCTCGACATGGACATTTTCGCCAAGAATGACCGGTCCCCTTACCTTGCTGTTTTTTATAGTGGTCCCTTTCCCGGCAACGATTCGGCCGGTAACAGAAGATTTGTTATCGACTTTAGCTGAATTCTTTCCACGAAGATTATCCAGAACAAGTCTGTTTGCTTCAAGAAGATCGGACGGTTTACCCGTATCCTTCCACCAGCCCGTGATTTCGGAAAAGGAAACCGATTTCCCGCTGTCCAGTAGATATTGATGGGCTTCGGAAATTTCCAGCTCGCCCCGCGCTGACGGCTTTATGCTGTTAACGGCCTCAAAAATAGAACTGTCGTAGAGATAGATACCGGTCACAGCAAAATCACTTTTGGGATTTGATGGCTTCTCTTCAACGGAAATGATTCGATCTCCGCTTATTTCAGGTACACCAAACCGCTCCGGATCGGACACTTTGCTAAGCACCAGATGACAGTTAGAGCCAGAAGCTTCGAATTCATCAACAAATTTCATCACCCCGCCTACAAGAATGTTATCACCGAGATAGAAAAGAAATTTATCATCGCCAATGAAGGGCTCAGCAATTTTGACGACGTGGGCCAAACCGAGTGGTGCTCCCTGCGGAATGTAGGTAAGTTTCACCCCCAGTTCCTTTCCGGAGCCGCAAGACTTTTCAATTTCATCGTCACCGGCGTTCACGATAATACCAATCTCTTTAATTCCCGCATCAGCCATATATCCCATGGCATAGGTAAGCATGGGCCGATTTGCGATAGGGATCAGGTGCTTGTTCTTTGTATAGGTGATAGGTCTGAGCCGGGTGCCGTGCCCACCTGCGGTGAGGAGTCCTTTCATTCTTTAATTTCCTTCGTCAACGCCTGCTTGCTGAGAGCATCTGCCTTTTTGTTCTTCTCCCGGGATACATGCTGGAGAGTCCAGACAAACTCGGCCAACATGGCTCGAGCCGAACTGTGAAGTTTTTGAAGCCGTTCATTTTTCACCTTGTATTCAAGGTTGATCTGTTTCACGATAAGTTCGCTATCACTAAATATAGTGAGTTGACTAATATTGAGTTCAAGGCTCAGTTCAAGTGCTCTGATAAGGGCAGTATACTCTGCCTCATTATTGGTCGCCGAACCGATATTTTCTGAGAAGGAATAGAACTCCTTATCAGGCACTCCGTCTCTGAAGAAAATTCCGCCAATTCCGGCTGTAAAGTTGTGAGGTTCGGATGCACCATCTATGTACACCGTTGCCGAAATATCACTTTTTTCAGAAATAAGTGCTGCATAAAGATCACTCCAATCAGTCTCAGTGGAATCGTTAACCAGAGTCGATAGCGCTTTAATGTTATCAGGAGAAAAGAGTTTGTGGAGCAGCTCTTTCTGGCGGGCAGTGAGATCGCTCATTGCGGCGGTGAAGTTAGGACGCGGTCTCTCTTTTAACAACGGGATTGTGCCCAGCCACAGCGGGGCATTCTTCCCAGTAAAAACACCAGTTACAAAGAGGAGACTTTTGCGGCAGGAATGGACCACCATTTTGGACGGACTCCCGAATTTCTGATACCAAATTACGAATTTTTGTTTTCAAATCTTGTAGCTCCTGAACAGTACGACTAGAACGGACTTTCTCTCCGTGTCGAAGAAAATGCCAGACAAGATCAACCTTTTTTACACCGTCAAAAACTTGCTGAATACCCAGCTGATACAGCGCTAACTGCCGATTCTGATTCGCGTCGACCTGGCTCATGGATCTGCTGGAAGTTTTATAATCATGTATCTCCCATTTTCCATCACCTAAGTAATCGAGGCGGTCAATGATCCCTTTTATCTGAAAATCATCCTCAGGGTCCATTTTGAATAGAACTGTGTACTCTATCTCCTCTACAGGAGAAGCGAATGGCTTATGCTTGCGGTAATACCGGCCGAGACAATCAGTTCCCAACTTGAAATAGTAGTCTGTGGAAAAACGTTTCTTCACAATAACCAGGTCCTTATGCCATTTTTCATTCCACCCCTTAGTGAAATGATCGATGACACCATCAAATAAAGGAAGAAATCCCTCCCTAATCTCGCTATAGAGAAATTCCAAACTTTTGTGCACCCTTCTTCCCAAAAATGACTCAATACTTTCATATGGTTTATTGATGTTGTCAACATAACTGAACTTGTACCTTGCAGGACACTGTTCATAGGAGGAAAGGCTGGAGTGTGAAAAAGGTCGAGTCATCTGTTGAAGTTTGAGAAGGAAGTAACTAGCGGAGAAACATTACCGCCAGCGGGATCCGTACGGTGAAACGTATGGTTCCATCAGTTCGTATTCGCCAAAACCGTTATAGTCTACAAAAGTAAACGAGCGGCTGATTTTGAAATAGGTCCACCTCTGGTAATGTCGACCATCACGGCCATACATATTCACCTCAATGTCATCGGGCGGTCCAAATAGAATGAATATCATGCCCATGGCAGTTTTCCATCCATCCTGCCACGTGCCGAATTTTTCGTTGGAGTACTGAATGCGGCGGTAGTATTCATCCATAAGTTCATTCTTTGGCGTATCTGGTGTAGGGTCACGATTCGCCCAAAAAGTCCTGAAGTTATCTTCCTTTTTGTCCTCTTTGCTCCTATTTAATTTTTTCATCTCATCGGAGTAGGCAATATACCGTAACTGCTCGATAGCGTCATCAAGATCGTTAACAAACGATGTCATGCCACGCCAAAGATTCTGAATAACCAATTCAGAAATGACTCTATCTTCATCCTTGTCTGTCTCTTTTTCTAAGCTCAATTCCAGTTTAAAACGGGATGAAACTGTAGCGGCTAATTCTCGCTCAATGATATCTTTGGTGAACATTTCTTTCTTACTAACATCAATAGTATCTTCTTCCAAAACCTCGTCTCCAACGGAAAGCAGCCGTACAAAAAGTGATTCTGTCCCTTTCGGTAAACGCGCCTCATAATAGATATGGACTGTTGAATCGTTCTCAAAGGTTCGTGGCGGTATCACAGGCAGTCCCATTGGATGATCTTCTCCTTTGTTGTTTATATTGAGCAGAATCAAATCACTGATGGCACCTTCTTCTCCCATCCTGGTAAGATCGACCTTCACTTTCCTTCGACCAGTCTTGTGTGTATCTTTGTCCGTTACTTCCACAATACATGTATATTTTCCCGGAGAAAGCTTAAACGATTGAGCACTTAAATCACCCTCCTTGGGAGATACAGTGGAAGCAAAATAAGACGTTATTGATTCAAACTCTTTAATTTGCCTCTCTATTTGATCATCATCCTTATCAAGCAAAGTGATGGCAACTTCGTATTTGGCTTCGAACTTATCTCCTTTCTTGACGAACTGAATGGCATCGTAGGGTACGCGGACGTATACATCCAGACGGGCGAAATTAACGGTCTCAGTGGGATAACCCGGGGCACTGACAGAAAAATAAGGAGCTCCCAACTCCTTGAGACCTTTCTTCCGGCTCCGTTGAGCGGAGAGGTCAGTGGCAACTAACAATATCAGGATACTATAAAAGAGTAAGCGTTTCATTGCAGATAACGTAACCACTTGAACCGACAAAGCCCTTCGAAGGTTCCAAACCAAACTTGATCTCCCTCTACTCGAACAGCAGAAATCTGTTTGGACGGAAGGCCGTCTCTTGTTCCAAATTGACGTACGAAGCCGGTTCTGAGATTTACCATGACAGCCCCCTTGGTTGTTGCGAGCCATACCACCGTAGTGCTGTCGTCAATGGTAGCCACATCCATGTCCAGTGTGTGAAATCCCACCAGTTTTGATTCGGCGGAGTATCGATCCCATTTTCCTTCAATCTTGTTAAATAACAATAGTCCAAATTCATCGGCAAAATAAACCATCCTTTCAGAAGATACAATAGCTGTTACCGGCGACATGAGTGTGGTTTCTCCCCGCTGGATTCCCGTTAATTCTTCACCAAAACTGCCATACTGGTAAAGGAAATCAGCGTCAGCAAGCCATCTCCAGAGATGCTGTCGGGAACTGATCCACAAATTAGAGCCGTCCCACCAAAGGGCATCTAACGGCCATCGCCCGATATCATTAGTAACGGTCCAAGGATCAAGAACGCCTTTCTCAACCGAAACTCTTACCACACCCATTCGAGTCCCGGCATAAACATAATCACCGTCCGTCTCAAGACGACTTACCGGTTCATCAATGAGAGTTTTTACTTTTGAAAGGACAGTCCAGGTATCTTTTTGAGGATCATAGATCTGTAAACCTTCAGGCGTCCCAAACCACCACTGTTTCTCGACCTTTTCTATGGCAGTCACGACATCAAGCCCGAAGTTAAATTCCACACTGCGACGGAAAAATTCGCTGGTACCACGATCAGTGTCAAACAGGGTAATTCCACTAGGAGTCCCGGGCGCACTAACACCAGCCACCCAAAGATTGTTTTCCCAAAACTCCAAAACTGTGGCATTTGTCTGTGCCAGACCCACAGGCTTTGGCTCCATGATCATTAGCTGGCGGTCACCATGGAAGACAGGTCCGCCGCGAGTCCCCACCCACATATCCCCGAATCTATCAGTGTGTACGGTGGTGATGGGCGCTTCTTCATTGAGAGACGGACCGTTGAGCCAACCAAGCTCGAGATTCCATCCTCCCATTGCGCTGAAACCGTCAACAAAATCTCTGACAGCCGCCGTGCCAATCATTAATGCACTTCCCCACGTGATATGCTCTTTAGGCGGCGGCTCCGCATAAGGCATTATGAGAAATCCTGAGAGATGGTCGGCTTTTATGATTTGTGACGGTGTCACACAATAAAGTTCCTCAGCCGTTGAGCCAATTCTGATAATTAATTCCCGATCTCTTAAACCAAGCTCATCTCTTGAAACTTGATTCCACCTCCCTCCGCCATCCATGGAGTAATCCAGACCACGCGAAGTAGATGCCCAAAGTATATTTGTGTGAAAATCGTAGTAGACCGCTGTGACGGTAAAGTCAGATAGCCCCTGAGAAGTTGTGATGGGATAATCCCAATATCTGCCGAAAGTCTGGTATCTTAATATGCCACCGGAAGATGCAAAATAAATATGCTCCGGTCCATCAGAGATCGAGGTTATATCCTGGCTGAAACGGTAGGTAACCCAATCCCAGGGATCATATTTAATATCAACCTGGGCTTGAAGAAAAGTTAAACAGGCGAGCCACAGACCCCAAAAATGGACGCCTCTCATGGACGTGTTGTCAGGCCTCGTGGCCGGCAATGATTTCGTATAGTTTCTCCAGAGTGATGGGTACCACACCCACCTCTTCACAAACTCTACCCGCAGCAAAGTTGGCAATTTCTGCCGCTTCTGTCGGTGTGGCACCACTGAGGTGAGACAATGAGAATGTGGAGATGACGGTATCACCGGCGCCTGAAACATCGTGGACAGCACGAGCCCTTGTGGGAATGAGGTGGTGCCCGCTGTTATCAAAGAGAGACATACCTTCTGCTCCTCGGGTAATTAATAGCATCTCGCACGCCAACCGATTACGGAGGCTCACACCAATCTCATCCATATTATCATCATTCAATTCGGTACCGGCAGCTTGAGCTACTTCCGATGCGTTCGGTTTTATAAGCTTAACACCTTCGAAAGCAAAGAAATCTCTCGCTTTGGGATCCACGTAGACCGGTACCTCCGATTCCTTGCACAGTTTCATTATATCGGCGATGATCTTCCCGTTCATGAGCCCCTTATCATAGTTCTCAATTATGACACCGTTGAAAGAGGAAATTTCCCGTTCAATGGTATCCTGAAGTTTGCCACGCAATTCATCTGTGATAACAGTGTCGTCCTCCCAATCTGTGCGAACCACCTGTTGATTATGCGCAATAATGCGTGTTTTTACTGTAGTTGGTCTGGATGGATCAGTCAGAATCATGGAGATATCGGCGCCTGATTCTCTCAGGAGTGATTTGAGCTGAGTTCCTTCCTTGTCATCACCAACCACAGCCAGGAGAGCTGCTGAGGACCCCAGTGCACGAAGGTTCGCCACTACGTTCCCGGCGCCGCCGGGGTTGGAGCTTGAAGATCTGACGTTTACCACCGGTACAGGTGCTTCAGGTGAAATACGCTCAGCGTCGCCCCAGAGATAACTATCCAGCATTGCATCACCTATAACAAGAATGTTCAATTCCTCAAAGCGGATCGCAAGTTCTTTAAATTTCTCAGGTGAGATCATATCTCCAGCAGGCTCTTGCCTGTCATTTCAGAAGGTACCGTCAAACGGACCGCATCAAGAATTGTGGGCGCCACATCTGACAGACTACCTTTTGAACGAAGGTGCATATCACTTGCGCCATTTACAAAAACAAACGGAACCGGGTTCAGTGTGTGGGCAGTATGCTCTCGCCCTGTTTCTTCATTTACCATTACCTCGCAATTTCCATGATCGGCGGTGACAAAAGCTACCATTCTCTTTCGAGTCACCATGTCCAGCACATTTCCCAAAACCTCATCCACTACCTCGGCAGCGCGGATGGTGGCATTGAGATCACCGGTGTGTCCCACCATATCTGTGTTGGCAAGATTCATTACGATGGCATCACAGCTCTCATCATCTATGGCTTTCACCACAACATCCCGGATACCGTAGGCACTCATCTCTGGCTGGAGGTTGTATGTCGCCACTTTTGGCGAGGGGATAAGTACCCTCTCTTCCGCATCGTAAGGATCTTCGTCACCGCCGTTCAGAAAGTAAGTGACGTGGGCATACTTCTCCGTCTCCGCAACTCTCAACTGTCTGAGATCTGCTTGTGCCAGAACCTGGCCAAATTTCATCTCGATTCGTTGCGAACCAAAAATCACGGGGAAATCAAAATTATCGTCGTAGACAGTCATGGATGTAAGCCGGACAGGGCTTTGCAATCTAGAGAACTGTGAAAAATCCCCGCTTCCGAGAGCCGAGCATATCTGCCGCATCCGGTCGGCCCGGAAATTAAAACATAGGACAGCGTCATCCGGTGTGATGGTATGCAATTCATCGTCGTTATCTGAAATAGAAATAGGCTCAATAAATTCATCGGTCACTCCGGCTGAGTACGATTTTTCAATGGCCTCACCTGCCGAATCGGCTTTCTTCCCTTCGCCTGACACAAACATCCGGTATGCCCGTTCAGTTCGTTCCCAGCGGCTGTCCCTGTCCATTGCGTGATACCTACCTATCACAGTAGCGATCTGTCCAGTACCAACCTCCGACAGCACCCTCTCGATTTGTCTTACATAATCGACACCTCCGTAGGGCGATGTATCCCTGCCATCCGTGATGGCATGAAGAAAAATGTGTTTCAGACCAGCATCTTTTGCACATTTCACCAATGGAGGAATGTGACTGAGATGACTGTGGACACCACCGTCAGAAACAAGGCCAAGAAGGTGCAAGGAAGATCCCTTACCTTTCACATAGGCGAGGATATTCTTAATCTCATCCTTATCCATAAATGTATTATCAGAAATAGACTCATTAATCCGTACCAGATCGTGCCTCAGGACGCGGCCAGCACCGATGGTCATGTGTCCTACTTCCGAGTTACCGATGACACCACCAGGCAAGCCTACTGCTTGCTGCGAAGCATCCAGCATGGACCAGGGACACTCTTTGAACAACCGATTAAATGTAGGTGTGCGGGCCAATCTGAAGGCGTTGTTCTCTTGGGCATCCCGGAGTCCCAGGCCATCCAGGATAATGAGAATAAATTTGTCCGGACGATCAAGCACAGGCTACGGCCTCCGTCAATTTTCCCAAATGAGCCGCCACGGAGTCAGAGAGCCCTTTCAAATCATAGCCTCCTTCAAGGAGTGAGAGCAGTCTGCCGTCGCACAATTCAATGGCGAGGGTAGTCATCACTGCTGTCATCTCTGTAAAGCATTCTGTGGAAACATTCATATTGGCAATAGGATCCCGAACGTGCGCATCAAATCCCGCAGATAAAATTATGAAGTCAGGTTTGAACGTCGCAACAATATCAGGCAGAGCGTTGTAAAATATATCCCGGTAGACCTCATCTCCCCCGCCGGCACTGAGAGGAAAATTTGTGGTGGCTCCCAAGCCGTCACCTTTCCCTGTCTCATTTTTTGCCCCGGTCCCCGGATAAAAAGGGTGTTGATGGAGACTGATGTAATGAACCGTGGGATCAGACTCAAAAATGTGTTGCGTGCCGTTGCCGTGGTGCACGTCCCAATCGAGGATCAAGATACGATCGGCACCGTGGGCTTTCTGTGCCATTTTCGCCGCCACAGCAGCATTGTTGAACAGGCAAAATCCCTTGGCAGTATCAGCTTCAGCATGGTGTCCGGGAGGGCGCACTGCGCAGAAAGCATTTGATATTTCTCTCCTGTATATCATTTCTACAGCCCGGACGACTCCGCCAGCAGCCTGAAGAGCCACTGAATAAGACGACTGAGAGACAATGGTGTCTCCACCATCAAGGACTGTTACACCATTCTCGCATCTCGATTTTATGCTATCGATATAATCTCTGGAATGCACAAGTTCCAATTCCTGCCGCTGGGCCGGGCGCGGTTCGATAAACATGAGATGTTCCATAACTTCAGATTTCTTCAAACGGAAGGTAATAGACTTCAATCTCTCAGGTGATTCCGGATGGGACAAGCCGGTATCGTGATCCAGAAAAATCGGACTGGTGATGAAGCCCGTAGGTGTCAACGTCTTGAGGAACGCTGTTCCGGCTTTTTGAAAGACCTTACCTTTGCAAGGTGCCCGTTGTCTAGTGACAACAACACGCTCACCGCGCCGCTGATATCCTTTATGCGACTGCTGGAAAGAATTATAGTTACGCCTCTGGCACGAGCAGTGTGGCTCAATTTTTTATTGAACTCTCTCAACGTACTATCATCAAAGTTGATACCGTAGTCGTCTATAATCAGCACTTTTGGATCAGATTCAATTGCTGTCACCAAGTTCAGCCTTCGCAATTGTCCTGCCGAAAGTGAATCAATGGACGCCTCCCATTCGTTGGCACTGTTGTTACTGGAGTAATACTGCTTTTTGATCTGCTTGGAGCGATCCTGAAAACGAGATGTGAAAAACTGATTCACGGTGCCACCCGAAGAAACATCAGCGCCCTTGACATATATAATCTCTTCGGGCAATTTGATTTTTCCACGCCAGTTTTTCTTGAAAGGATTGCTCTCATAAAGCAGTTCGCCATCATCAAGATCAAGCTTTCCCCTCAGCATGTTGAGAAAGGTCGATTTTCCTGATCCTAATGGTCCTGCTATTCCGTAAACAGTACCACGGTGAAATTTGAAGTTCCTGATTTTCAAAGCAGTCTTGTCACCATAACTAATCAAAATATTCTTCAGTTCAAAAATCGGTATCTGAATCCTATTCATGTCACACTCCTTTCATTAAAGCACACGGTTGTTCCGGTGTTCGGAAAAAGAAGGTCAATCTGTTCCGGTAGGATGTTAATGCTGAGATTCGAGGAATCTCTCAGCATCAATAGCGGCCATGCATCCAGTTCCGGCAGCTGTAATGGCTTGCCGGTAAATATGATCCTGTACATCACCCGCTGCAAAAACACCGTCGGTGGAGGTATTTGAAGAACCGTTCCTAGTTATTAAATAACCTTTATCATCGGTCTCCAACTGATCTTCAAAAAGAGAAGTATTGGGAGAGTGACCGATAGCGAGAAAAACGCCATCGCAGACAAAATCCCTATTCTCCCCGTTTATGGTATCCTTAAGTGTTACACCGCTTACTCCATCTTCCACATTTCCATGAATCTCTTCAACAACGGCATTCCAAACAAATTCGATCTTTGGATTTTCTGTGGCACGGTCTCGCATAATCTTGGATGCTCTCAGTTCATCACGCCTGTGGATTACAGACACTTTACTGACAAATTTTGTCAGGAAAAGTGCCTCTTCCATGGCGGAGTCACCGCCGCCCACAACTACAGCATGTTTTTCCTTAAAGAAAAAACCGTCACAAGTTGCACAAGCTGATACACCGTGCCCCATAAGCCTCGATTCAGAATCGATGCCAAGGAGCCGGGCGGATGCACCGGTAGAAATGATGACCGATTCACTTTCAAAAAGATCGTCTCCTACCCATACCTTAAAAGGCTTACCTGAAAAATCGACTTTCGTCACTTCTTTGAAGTGGCATTGAGCGCCAAATCGGCAAGCCTGGTTTCGGAACAGATCCATCAATTCCGGCCCCATCACACCATCAGGAAAACCGGGATAGTTTTCCACGTCAGTTGTAATGGTTAATTGTCCACCGGGTTGACTGCCTTCAAAAACGACCGGCTTCAGATTTGCCCGAGCACAGTAAATGGCAGCCGTCAAACCGGCGGGACCAGAACCAATGATAATAACCTTATGAGTCACTAATTCGCCAGAACTCTATCCAGTACTTCAGTAATGTTATTCTTTGGCACGGCACCTACAATCTGATCTGATACCGCACCATCCTTAAAAATCAGAAGGCTGGGAATACTCCTGATACCGTACTGAGGTGGAATAACCGGATTGTTGTCAACATTCATCTTACCGACTTTAATACGACCTGCATATTCACTGGCTATTTCTTGAACTATAGGCCCGATCATTTTACAGGGTCCACACCACTCGGCCCAAAAATCAACCAATACAGGAGTATCCGCTGTTAACACATCAGATTCAAAACCATTATCAGTAAACTCAATAACATTCTCAGCCATTATGCCCTCCAATTTCTAAGTTAATCAGATTTTCAATAGTTGAATATACCTTTGACCTCTTAATCGACAAAACGAGGATGTAGGTGTTAAACGATAAAGGAAAGTAAGAGTTGAACTTCAGGCAGAAACACGGAGGAACCTGCGCTTTCCCACCTTAAGTACCACTGGCGATGAAACGTTGATATTTTCAGTAATATCTGAAACCTTTTCCCCGTCAACTGTAACAGCTCCTTGACCAATAAGGCGACGTGCTTCCCGCTTGGACGGTACCAGCCCGGAGTCGCACATTATTGACAAGATTGTCACTTCCGCGGCTCCAGTACTCCATTCTTCCATTTTATCAGGTACATCCGATTCGATAAAAATCCTGTCGAACTCCCCCTCAGCTTCAAGAGCTAATTCATCACTATGATAAAGGGAAACAATTTCACGGGCAAGTTGCCGCTTGAGATCGCGGGGATTCGTCTTCCCGTCAGACAGTTTTGTCTGAACATCTTTGAGCACAGTCGAATCGACATCTGTGGCAAACTCAAAGTAACGAACAATCAGATCGTCCGGGATGGACATGGTTCGACCATATATTTCCGATGGTGGATCTGTTATACCAATATAATTATCATAGGACTTGGACATTTTCTGAATACCGTCAGTCCCCTCAAGAAGAGGTGTTGTTATGACGACTTGCGGCCCTTGACCATGATCTTTTTGTAAATCACGGCCTACCAAAAGATTGAACTTCTGATCGGTACCTCCCAGTTCTACATCGGCATTCAGTTCCACGGAATCCATGGCTTGCGCCAAGGGATAAAGAAACTCGTGGATGGAGATAGGTGTTTCGCTCTTATACCTTTTTTCAAAATCGTCCCTCTCCAACATCCGTGCCACGGTGTAATGACTTGCCAGTTTGATGACGTCGTGGAAGTTCATGGCACCAAGCCAATCTCCATTGCGAACAATTTTCAGTGTCTTCAAATCAAGGATATGCTCAGCCTGGTGGACGTAAGTTTCCGCAAATTCATCAACCTGTTCAGGCGTTAGTTGTGGACGTGTTTTGTTTCGTCCGGAAGGGTCACCGATGAGAGCTGTGAAATCACCAATTACCAGCACGGACTGGTGTCCGATATCCTGAAAATGTCGAAGCTTACGCAACACAACCGCATGCCCGATGTGAAGGTCAGGACGGCTGGGATCACACCCCAGTTTTATTACAAGAGGGTCTCCGGTTTTCTCCGCGGTCTCAAACTTTTTCACCAATTCATCTTCAGAAATGATCTCTTCCACTCCCCGGCGGATGAGATCCATCTGTTCATTGATTGGCGGAAATATTGACATCAGCTTCTTTTTCTCTCTTTCAGTTCACGATCCAGATCTCTGGCACGGTCGCGTTCGGCGATGGCTCTTTTCTTTTGATAAGTCTTTTTACTTTTTGCCAGCCCGATCTCAGTCTTAGCCCACCCATTCTTAAAATATATTCTCAGTGGAACGATTGTCATACCTTTTACATTCACCTGCCGAGCCAGCTTTCTGATTTCCTGTTTATGGAGCAACAGACGTCGGTCCCTGTATGGCTCATGACCCAAATAGCCTGTGTGTGAATAGGGTCCAATGTGCATTCCCACAAGATAAACTTCACTCCCCCGAATTAGGGCATAACTATCCCGAAGGTTTGCTTTCCCTTCACGAAGACTCTTTACCTCCGAACCGACCAGCTCCATACCTGCCTCAAACTTCTCAAGTATTTCATAGTTGTGAAATGCCTTCTTGTTTTTAGTGACGGCTGTGAATTCATCTGGCATGCTGTGTGGCAAACAAATTTAGATTTCTCTCCCAGCAGAGTACAAGGTTTATCCTTGAACGGTGAGGAGCAACAACCTAATTTCGTGGCGCTTTTTGAAGCCCGGATGGCGGAACTGGTAGACGCGCATGGTTCAGGACCATGTTCTCGCAAGAGAGTGCAGGTTCAATTCCTGTTCCGGGCACTTTTCACCCCAGAAAATTAATAAAAACCTAATTTAATCCCTTACGAGGTCCAGTGGTTTACCGTCCACGTTTTCTGGAATTTCCAGATTCAGTAATCTGCCAATGGTTGGAGCAAAATCAACAGTCCTGACTTTATCTTTTACATAAGTTGGTTTCAGATTGTAACCTGCAAATACCATAGGTACATGTCTATCCCACTTGTAGGGGGAACCATGGGTAGCACCGGAGGAAGTTTTCGATATCCAATGAGGTTTTGGTATTACATGAAGATCTCCACTCTTATCCGGATGAAAACTATTTTTGTAGAGGCGTTCCAATTCAGTCAAATTATCTTCCGATTCCAACTTTGAACGAACAATAACACCGTCCACCCAATCCAGTTTCTTGACATAGGGAATAACAACGGAATCAATATCCTTGCGTGACAACCCTTTCGCTGTCATTAGATAATGACTATAAAAGATAGCTCCAGCTGAAAAAGCTTCTATGTAGCTACCCATTCCGAATTCCCGGGATAATTCATTATTTAATTTTAGTAAATCTCTTCTCTTCTTACTTCCGTAGCGCCCCCCTCCAAGACCAAGTTCTTTGGCGTATTCAGGAAGATAACCTGAACCGTGATCTGAAGTAAACGCCACAAGAACATGTTCCATTCCAATAATTCCATCTAAAAAATTAAAAAAATCCTCCAGGTAGGCGTCCAACACCAGAAACATTTCCATGACCTCCTGACTATGAGGACCAAAGCTATGCCCTACAGCATCACTCATGGAGAGACCTATGTTCAGTAAATCAGTTGAATTATCTTCACCTAAGGATTCTTTATCAACAATAACTTTTGCTAAATCAAGTAATACTTCGTCTAAAAATGGGAAATTCCATAAATCTTCGTAAGTGGGCCCTTTCCCTTTATCAGGCTTCTGTAAAGTGTGTGGAAAAGTTCTTCCATTAAATTTCTTTAACATTTCCTCTCCAGGGTAATCGTCTTTACGGCAACGCTTATCGTACTGTGACAAGTCCTTAATTGAACGTTTCCACTCAGTACCAAAATATTTGTCAAGAGGTTTAGACCGGTTGAATTTTTTCAACCATCTGGGATAGCGCTTCATGTAATAATCAGTAGTTATGTATTGCCCCGTTCTATTATCCAACCAGAAAACACCGTCTGGCTTTTTACCTCCCATAAAAATAGCAGACCTGTCTTTAGAAGAAATAGAATAAACTTTCGAGTCAGGAGTTTTATGTCTGATCCAGTCGCCCAGAGCGGTAGAATTAATATTCCTATAACTATTATTCTGATTATCCGTCAAAATACCCTTAGTTTCATTATCTTGAACGCAATAAACGTATGACCCCGTTTCCCGATCATACCAATCGTTGGATAAAATACCAGCAGGGCCAGGGTACCGGCCGGATCCTATTGAAAAATGACCAGGCCCCGTGACAGAGACAGCATGATCGTGGAAAGCTTCAGAGAAATAAACCCCATCCTCCAACAGGTATTTTAAACCCCCCGTGAATAAATCACCGAAACGATCAAAAAAATCCTCTCTCATTTGATCAACCGAAATAACAACAACGAGCTTCGGTTGAGAGATGGGTGCGGCAATCAAAAGCCTGCTGAATAATTGAATTAATAGTATGGCCTGCACGATAATATTTGACTTGGTTACCATTAGAGAAGGTGAATATATAGCAGGCAACCCTCAACTACGAATGAGAAAAGAGCTAGTCCGACTCTTTCCTCTTTCCGCCATGAAACGGTGACTGTATATTTTCTTACGGTTACTTCTAAATCTGTGAGAGGCCATACTGAAATTGTGATTGCAGGACAATTAAGATCTTTTCATAAAGCTCTTCAAGATAGCTTTACCAAGAATTTCTAATCAACATCTAAACTAAGAAAAGAAACGGAGCACAATTATGAACATCGAACTGACAGGTCGAAAAGCTATTATATGCGGCAGTACTCAGGGAATGGGCCGTGCCGCTGCCAAAGAAATGGCCTCTCTGGGTGCTACCGTAACGCTTGTGGCAAGAAACGAAGAGTCTTTGACAATAGTACGTGATTCACTGAGCGACGGAGATCATCAAGCTGTATGTGCCGATTTTGGTGAGCCTACTGTTTTGGAAGAACGAATCAATGCCCATATGGAAAGACACGGCCCATTCCACATATTGGTGAACAATACAGGTGGTCCACCCCCAGGTGAAATCGCCGATGCCACCAGTAACGATTTTTTGGAAGCTTTTTCCAAGCATCTCCTTTGCAACCAAATAATGGTCAAGGCAGTGCTTCCCGGAATGAAGTCGGAAGAATACGGTAGGATCATTAATATCATATCAACTTCTGTAAAACAGCCTATAGTAAACCTGGGTGTTTCCAACACCACTCGAGGCGCCGTGGCCAGCTGGGCTAAGACACTTTCAAGGGAAGTGGCGCCGTTTGGAATTACCGTAAATAATATTCTTCCCGGGACTACAAATACGGCAAGGCTCCATTCACTCTTTGCCAACATAGCATCGAAACAGGGTGTGAAACCGAAAGATATTGAAGAAGAGTGGCGAAGCGAAATTCCTGCAGGTCGAATTGCTGAACCGGAAGAGATCGCCTATGCCGTTGCTTTCCTTGCTTCTCCTGCTGCATCATACATCAACGGTATCAACCTTCCTGTTGATGGAGGGCGGTTGATGAGTCTTTAAAGACCGTGCATTAATTAACTAAGCGAATTCAGAAAAAAAAATGCCTACCCTTTATGATGATTGACAACAATTTTGAAGAAAATTCCGCCTTAGAAATGGATACATCCGATGGACTCCTAAAATATCGTGAAATGTTTCACATACCAAAAATCGCCAACGGTGGAAACTCTATATATTTGGTTGGAAACTCATTGGGCTTACAGCCAATAAATACAATTCAATATATTCAGCAGGAGATAAAGACATGGAAATTTCTGGGTGTAAATGGACACCATGAGGGTGAACGACCTTGGGGTTCCTATGAATCAACAATTAATAAGAAAATGGCATCTCTTGCTGGTTCGAAAGTGGATGAAGTGGTTACAATGAACTCACTTACTGTTAATCTTCATCTTCTTATGGTCTCATTCTATCGTCCCACCCAAGAGCGCTACAAAATCATGATGGAAGCAAAGGCATTTCCGTCAGACCAATACGCTGTAGCCTCTCAACTTAAATTCCACGGTTATCAGCCGGAGGAAGGAATTGTCGAAATTGAGCCAAGGGAAGGTGAAACAACTATACGCACTGAAGACATTTTGAAAACGATTGAAAAAGAAGGCAAATCCATTGCACTCATTCTCATAGGCGGCATCAACTACTACTCAGGGCAGCTTTTCGACATGAAAGAGATCACTCGCGCCGGCCATGTTCAGGGGTGTGTGGTTGGATTTGACCTGGCCCATGCAATAGGGAACGTACCCCTGAAACTTCACGACTGGGATGTGGATTTCGCAGCATGGTGCAATTACAAGTACATCAATGCTGGTCCAGGCAGTGTAGCATCTGTATTTGTCCATAATAGACATGGGGAAAATGAAGATCTCCCCCGATTCGCCGGTTGGTGGGGACATAATAAAGAAACGCGATTTGAAATGCCTTCGAAGTTCGACCCCATTCCAGGTGCTGAAGGGTGGCAGATCAGCAACCTCAACATACTCTCAGCCGCACCGCTATTACCTTCTCTGGATCTTTTCCAGGAAGTGGGGATGGATGCTTTAAGAGAAAAAAGTGTGATATTGACTGGCTATTTGGAGTATCTCTTGGATCAACTCGATTCTGAAGCGTTCACTATCATCACCCCAAGCGACCCTGAACAGAGGGGGTGTCAGCTTTCCATCAGGTTCACGAGCAGTGGAAAAACTATCCATGAACGATTGACGGGGAAAAATGTGATGTGTGATTATCGAGAACCAGGCGTAATACGTGTAGCACCTGCTCCATTCTACAATTCTTTTGATGATGTTTACAGATTTGTTGAAATCCTGAAAGAGATAGTTTGATTCGACAGTCCATTTTTTGTAATCCTTAGACATTCCTTAATTTCTCAAGATCATCCCAGGTTCCCTGAGTCGACAGAAGCCGCTCTACCGACTTATTATTAAGTACCGACTTTTCAAATATTTCAGGCACATCTTCCACAGTGACACCCGTATACCACAGTCCTCCGGGATAAATCACCACAGCGGGACCCACTTCACAGGCGTCAAGGCAGCCGGACTTGTTCGAGCGAACTTTTCCTTTTAAACCATGCTCATTGATCAGCTTGACAAATTCGTAACGAATATCACTTCCTCCTCCTGAGGCACAGCACCCTTTGGGACTGTCCTGTGGCCGTTCGTTTGTACAGATAAAGATCTGTTTCCTGTATCGCATGGAAGATCTATTGTGTTAAGATATAACGTTTAATCCGGCAGAAGTACCACTTTCCCGAACTGTTTTCCTTCTTCGATGTAGCGATGAGCTTCAGCAGCCTCTGACATGGGAAAAGTTCGATCGAGAACGGGTTTCAGGACTCCCTTTTCAAGAAAATCCAGCAGTTCAGTAAACGCCGCCGCATCACCCATGGTGGAACCCATAATGGTCTGTTGTTTGTGAAACAGATGCCTGATCTCAATACTTGCTTTGGGTCCGGTGGTTGCTCCGCATGTCACAAGTCGGCCACCGTGTGCCAGTGACCGCATACTTGATGGCCAGGTCACTTCACCCACATGTTCGAAAACAATATCTGCACCCCACCCTTTCGTAAATTCACGAATACGCTCATGAATCTTTTCATTGTAGTGATTTATAGTCAAATCTGCACCAAGATCTTGGGCGTGCTGAAGTTTATCTTCGTTCCCCGCTGTAGCCATGACGGTGCATCCAAAATGCTTGGCGATCTGAATAGCAGCGCTGCCTACACCTGAACCGGCACCGAGAACGAGAACATTCTCCCCTTCCTCAATTTTTGCCCTTCGAACCAACATAGTATAGGCGGTAAGAAAAACCAGCGGAAAAGCTGCAGCTTCTTCAAACGAAACGGCGGCAGGCTTTCGTCCGAGATTTTCGGGCTTGATGGCAACAAAGTGGCACTGGGTACCGTCTCCCGCTTCACCAATAATTCCAAATTTGACACATAAGTTTTCTTTCTCTCGCTTACAGAATTTGCATTTGCCACAATAGACACCGGGTTGGACCATTACTTCATCACCAGTATTCCAGCCGGTGACTTCAGAACCGACTTCGGCAATGACACCTGAGGCGTCACTACCCATAATGAGGGGCAGCTCAATACCTGGAAAACCCTTTCGAACCCAGAGGTCAAGGTGATTGATGGAAGCAGCCTTTACTTCCACCAATATTTTGTCTTTGGGACATGATGGTGACTCCACCTCGTCCCATGTCAGCACTTCCGGACCGCCATGTTCGTGGATCCTAACCGCTTTCACGTAAGACGAGGAAAGAATTTCTGGTCCAGACTGTATTTACCCGGACCCATGATCATGACCGCAAGGAATATTGCACCGTAGATAAAAGCTTTCTCCGCATTCTCACCATCAATAACATGACCGTACGCCGCCACAAACATGGTGACCGACAGTAGGAATGAAGCCGGAATGGTGAAAATGCCCAGCACCAGGAAAAGACCACAGAACGACTCTGCGAATGAGGCCATAAATCCCCAGAAAGTAGGAAAGAAATCAATACCAAAACTTTCCATGGCGCCACCAAGCTTTTCCCACCGACCAGGATCCGCTGTTATTTTTCCATAGCCGTGATTCACAAGAATAAGATAACCGGAAAATACTCTGAGCAATAACAGTCCCACATTGACTCTGTCTTTCACGATCCTTTGTAATATATCCTTCATAATTAATGTTCCTCCTCGATATCGCTGAAATCGGCCTCTCTGATATCCTCGTCACGAATTCCCAGTGAAGACTTTTCTTTCTCCTCTCTCGACTGATGAGATTTTTTCCCAAAGAGAAGCTGATTAAACCTGAAAAGCTTGTATAAGAAATAACCTATGGCAAAAAGTAAAAGGGTCTTGAGCATCAGAAATTAGACGCCGGGTTGAAAAACTTTGTTCCACTCACGGGTTGACGAATATAGCGTATGACCTCTTCAAGATCCTCCTCGTTATGTACGAAATCGATATCATTCGTATTGATGATCAAAAGCGGACTCTCCTGATACCTGAAAAAATATTCGTTATAGATCTGATTCAAAGCATCGATATAGTCCGGAGACATGTTCTTTTCAAAATCCCTCCCCCTTAGAGTTATGCGCTCCATAAGCTTCGGGGTTTCCGCTTGTAAGTAAATTACTAGGTCAGGATTAAGAATATTTTTTTCGAGAATCTTGGCCACAGAATCGTAGAGTGACATCTCCTTATCATCCAGATTGAGTGAGGCAAAGAGACGGTCCTTCACAAACATGTAGTCGCAAATGACCAGTTTATGGAAAACGTCTGTCTGGCGGAGTTCCTGCTGCTGGCGATAGCGGCTCAGCAGGAAAAAGAGCTGAGTTTGAAATGCATACCGCTCCGGATCAATGTAAAAATCCGAAAGGAAAGGATTCTCGTCAAATTTCTCCATGACAAGTTTGGCATTCAATCGTTCTTCTAATAGGTGGGCCAGGCTGGTCTTACCTACACCAATGACACCCTCTATGGCTACATAGTAGAGATTTTTCACACAGTCTCCAGAGAAAATAGCTGAACACGGGAACAATCGGTACATTGATCAAGAGTATATGCTACTGAACTGCCGGTATCGGGGCAGATATAATCAGGTGAAATCTCCGCCAGCGGTTCTAGAACAAACCGCCTGTCTGCATATCTAGGATGAGGAACAATGAGTTTGGTAGTATTAATTATCCGGTTACCGTAGAAGATGATATCAATATCCAACGTGCGAGGTGCATTCTTATCCCGGCTTACAGGTCGGCCGTTGGAAAATTCGATCTCCCGACAGCTAGTTAGCACAACCTCAGGTGTCAGTTCTGTTTTAATATGGGCAACACAGTTGAGATAATCAGCCTGAGGATAAGGCGATACTGCTTCTGTCTCATAGATGGATGAGACCAATTCAACACCTGAATCAGGAAGGAGGTGTAATGCCTCTATTGCGCACTGGAGAATTTCAAATCTTGGTGCAATATTGGAGCCAAGACTGAGATATGCGTCGACAGTCAATTGCCCCTTTCCTTTTCAATCTCAACCTCAACGGAGCCGAGAACTCCTTTTACCGGAGCATGGGGTTTACGAACAGTCACCTTAACAGCATCAAGGGGATATGAGGAAAGGATTGAATCGGCAATATGTGAAGCCAGTGCTTCCAAAAGAAAAAACTTCGTCCCTGTAAGGCAGGTGTGTACAGTCTGGTAAATTTCTGAGTAATCAATGGTATCATCCAGACTATCAGAATTCATGGATTTGAACAAATCCTTCCTTAATTCCAGATCAACCTCGAAGGTTCCGCCACGCTTTTGCTCAGATTCGTCTACGCCATGGTAGCCGTAAAAAAGCATCTTTGTCAATCGGATGATACCCATCAGAAAATTAAATGAATTTAG
>Ga0208522_1000043_pt1 | contig 73789 bp, 61 predicted proteins | sample ETNtaG_25_FD_185763 | JGI IMG/M metagenome (GOLD analysis project Ga0208522, IMG submission 185763) | Marine microbial and viral communities from oxygen minimum zone, Eastern Pacific Ocean - ETNP201302SV86 (SPAdes) (version 2) | ecosystem: Environmental > Aquatic > Marine > Oceanic ... | reverse complement strand
CCGGCGGGGCTTCTGGTGGGGCCGGGGGTTCCAAGCCGGGCGGTGCTGGCGGTATGTTTCCATCATCGTTTTCGTCACTCATTCCAATTCCTCCATCCCAACGCGTGGGATGGTGCTGTGACGTTATTGAAACGGGTATAACCATTGTTGCGTAGCAAATTGCCCGGTCCATAGGACCGTTGGACCGTCGGAGGGTTGATGAACCACTGAAGATGGCCGCCAAATGTGAGTGTAAGCGATAGTAGCACGCCCCCCGTTCTATTCGTGGTAGGAACGGCAGGCGCCGGGAAGAGTACGCTGGTTACCGCCTTTCAACGATGGACACGATTCCTTGAGGTTGAATGTCTCACGATAAATCTCGACCCCGGGGCAGAACGCGTTCATTATGACCCGGAATTTGACGTCCGTGATTTAATTTCACTCCATGAAGTCATGGATGAGTATGACCTCGGTCCCAACGGCGCCCAGATTCTAGCCGCAGATCTTGTTGCAGCTCAATCGTATGATATCCAAGAGGAACTAACCGGTCTCTCGGGCGACTTACTAGTGATTGATACACCAGGCCAAGTTGAATTGTTTGCCTTCAGGGAAGCCAGTTCACACATGGTCGAAGTCCTTGGTCAAGGGCAGGCAGCCCTTATTTTCCTGTTTGATCCGATGCTGTCACAATCCCCCTCGGGTTTCGTATCACAAATGCTACTTTCCAACATCGTGCATTTCAGACTTGGATTGCCAACAGCAAATTTCCTTTCTAAGGCGGATTTGTTAACCCCTGATGATCTTGAACGTGTTCTTGGTTGGGGTGAAGATTTGGATCAACTCGAATCAGCACTGTTTGAAGAGGCTGGAGGCCAGCGAACAGAATTTGCCATCGGCCAACTCCGGATGATGCAGAATGCACAGATTCAACCGGGGCTGATACCTCTATCCAGCGAACAAGAAGAAGGGCTTGCCGACATCCTATCTTTCGCACAGAGTATTTTCGGCGGCATGGCAGATACTCGAGATGGTTTTGCTGGCGATATTGAAGGGGAGCGCAACTGAGGAATTTGCATGAGCGACATCCAGCATCTCTTGTCAATCGATGACCTTGGTGACAATTTACGCAGCGTTCTTGAATGGGGCATTCATTTCAAGCAAGACCCCGATACTGATTACGATTTCAAGCCATTGGATGAACTCAGTATTGGTTGCATATATGAGAAACCAAGCACCCGCACACGAGTATCCTTTGAAGTAGGCATTCACAAATTGGGTGGGCAGGCATTAACGCTACTCAAAGGCGATATCCAAATGGGCAAGTCTGAATCCGTTGCAGATACTGCTGCAGTCCTCTCTAGATTCCTTGATGGAATCACATACCGTTGTTATGGCCATGACATGGTCACGACACTGTCTGAGAATTCAACTGTCCCTGTAATCAACGCACTTTCGGACAAACATCACCCATGTCAAGCTGCAGCGGATTTGATGACAATAATGGAACGTAACCCAACATTGGAGGGGGAGCGCGTGGCATGGGTAGGGGATGGAAACAATGTCCTACACGATCTAATGCTGGCATGCGCAATGCTCGGTGTGGATTGCATCTGGGCCGTACCTGCTGGGTATGAACCGGATGAGGAAGTTGTCAAACGAGCCTCCGAAATAGCGAAAAATACAGGGGCGAAGATGATTGAAACGAACAATCCCGTGGAAGCATGCAAGAATGCCACCATCATTTACACCGATGTTTTCATCAGTATGGGTGAAGAAGATCTAACCGACAAATTGGCTGCTTTCGATGATTTCCAAGTCAATGAAGAACTTGTTTCACATGCAAACAATGACTACGGCTTCATGCATTGTTTACCTGCTCATCGCGGTGAAGAAGTGACCGATGCCGTCATCGATAGTGCCAACAGTATCGTTTTCGATCAAGCAGAAAATAGAATGTGGGCTCAGATGGCGATATTGACATTTCTTTGTAATAGAGCAGCATTCCATGCTTACGATGAGTTGTATTAGACTGTAATCAGCACACTGGCCAAGAAACCCCCCAGTCCCAGTAGCATTGCCAAACGTAGTGTTCTCTGTGCAGCGTGATCTTCCCCCCTATAGAGGTGAGGTTTCACTGAAACCATTACGAACATAGCCGGTGTTTGCGTTATCAATAGCCCCATTGGGAGCAACCCCCTTGCATAGGGAGCGACCAATGGGAGTAGAGCTGCCAATACTAGCAATTGTGCAATTGCACGGGCTCGTTGAGGTCCGATTTTCTTCGGCAATGTTTCCCGATCAGCGTCGCCCACCTCATCTTCGATATCCTTGACGATTTCTCTTGCAGCATTGACGAGCATCGCAACCAATGCTACAATCCACACAAGTGGGGTCAATACACCATTTACGGCAGCGGCCCCAAATACAATCACAATGCCGACAAGTAATGAAATTGCAATGTTTCCTGAAAGTCCCTTATGCTTCAGCATGAATGAGGCAGGGATGATCATTTCATAGTGAAACATCAACAGAAATGCAACGAACCAAATTCCGATGCTAGGCAACCAGGAAACTAAGTAATCAGAATACAGGGCCGCCACTGTCATTGCACCTAGCAACGAAATGATAGACAATAGAAATGTTGCACGCCCGACCGCCTTGGCTTGCATGAGAGTCAAAGCACCACTGGGGATTGGTCTATCAGGGTGATTTAGAGCATCAGTATCATGATCTTGAACATCATTGAAGGCGTTCCAGGCAGCCATGAATGTCCCAACACAAATGGCATGCAATGTTACTAGCACCAACTCAACCTGGGCGAATGAAGTCTTGACCATTAAGGCTCCAACGATTACCGTAGACGCACCAACGAGTACGTTTCCGCCCCGGGTCAATTGCCAAACGGGGTGCACCATCAACCGCTCGCCTACATCGACATCACTTGATGCCTACGCTGTGGCCTTTGACGGACCCGAATCTCCATGGTCTCTTCCAGAGAGAGACCACAAGCAAACACTGTAGCGAGCACCTCTGAAGAAATCACGAACACTCCCGACCTTCTCAAAACGCAAATCCTTGGCCAGTATGTTTCCAACTTGATTCATTGTCGCCCCCCAACTGAAGCGTTCATTGAGGTGATCGTACACCTCAACCGTATTTGCTCGCCCTCGCTCACTGAGGAATTTGTGAACTTCTTCACGTAATCGCTTGGTTCGACTCATGCCGTCACCTCTAGACTTCGGCGATGTACATGTGTCCATACATTCGGTTGGACCAATGGTCTCCAATTTCCATTCTCATGGTTACCACTGGCGTGAACCAGCGCACCATCTTTCGTGCTTCTAGGTCTGCGTGTTGACACAAGTGTGGCAAACGTGACCATCTCATTTTGTTGCAACTTTTCTGTTTGCATGGAAGCGTCTAATGTGGGACTGCCTATGAAGAAAAGCAGGTGTCTGAAACTGAATATGAAAGTGCAAAAGGGATTCAGTACCACGTTTTTCATATTCATTGAAATGTGAAACTGAACACTCCAGAGCCCCGTCGTGGCGTTCTGTTGATATACGGGTTATCAATCGCCCGTCATACGCTCGTGTGGTGTAGCGGCCCATCATGGTGGACTCTCAATCCATCGACCCGGATTCGAATTCCGGCACGAGCATCTGATTCAAAATTTGTATAATCCGGGTAATTTTGATGTGTAATGCACTGGTCGCGTGGCTATGGACGACTGGCGCACCTTCGATATCGCAAATCCAACAGAGGAGCATGCAATGATTCGTGAGATGGTTCGCGACTTCGTACGTGAAGAGGTTGAACCACAAGCATTGGAACACGATCGTGATGAGAAATTCAACCTGAATCTCTTCAGGCAACTCGGAGAATATGGCCTGCTCGGCATCACGATATCAGATGATTATGGGGGCGCTGGGATGGATGCCACTGCTGCAGCTATCGTAAATGAAGAGTTATCGTATTCCGACCCAGGATTCTGTCTTGCTTACCTCGCGCACGCGCAACTGACAGTCAACAATCTGGCCGTAAATGGTTCAGATGAGCAGAAAGCCCGGTTTCTACCGGGCCTATGTTCAGGAGAACTGGTTGGATGCATGGCGATGTCGGAACCAGACTATGGTACAGATGCACTGGCGATGACCACGACAGCAACCCGTCAGGATGATGGGAACTGGTGTATAAATGGCAGAAAAATGTGGATTACCAACGGTGTAATCGATGATGCTGGTACACCTGCAGACATTGTATGGCTGTATGCACGAACCGGTACCGACGATCGAGGTCGACCCGAGATTTCTACATTTATCATTGAAAAAGGAATGAATGGATACAAGGCCGGACAGAAAATCATGGACAAACTTGGTATGCGCGCATCAAACACTGCGGAACTTGTGTTTGAGGACTGCATTGTGCCACCAGAAAATATGGTTGGAGATCCCGGGAATTCGATTCGCCACATGATGCGCAACCTCGAACTTGAACGAATATCATTGGCTGCTCAAGCCGTTGGAATCTCGCGGAGATGTCTGGCAGACATGACACGTTATGCCGGTGAACGAGAAGCCTTTGGCCAACCCCTTCGTGAATTTGGACAGATGCAGCGCCACATCGGAGAATCTTGGGCGGAGTATCGAGCAATGAGGGCGTATGTGTATGATACCTGCCGAATCACGAGTTTGGAATCCGGTGGACAGCGCCTCGATTCTGACGGCGTGAAACTGTTCGCAACAACCGCAGCCAAGAACATAGCCGATCGTGCCATCCAGGTCATGGGTGGTTACGGCTATGTCGGGGAGTACGTGGTTGAACGCCTATGGAGGGATGCAAAGTTGCTTGAGATTGGTGGCGGAACACTAGAGAGCCACCAGAAGAATATCACCCGTGATTTGGCCAAGAATTCTGATCCAATCGAGGAATAGTGATGCCTTCAAAAGAGGCACTCAAAGAAGCACTCGGTCTGAAAGATGTCACCCGTGCAGGATGGATTCTTGCTGGTGTTCAGAACCCTGAGTCAGTGGCATCTCACTCATGGGGAATGGCTCTATTGGCCACCCAATTATGCCCTCAAGAATTGAATCTACAACGGGTACTAGAATTGTGTATTCTACACGATATCGCCGAGGTTCACGTCGGTGATATCACGCCCCATGACAACGTCACCGCCGAAGAGAAACATAGACTTGAATCAGAGGCGATTCAGCATATGGGCATCGACGCGTCAGAAGCCTTCGCCGAATACGAAGCTCAACAGTCGGACGAATCCAAATTTGTTAGGTATCTCGACAAATTGGATATGGCATTGCAGGCGGAGATTTACGAGGGCCAAGATCTCGATCTCTCTGAATTCAAAATGGCAGTTGATGATTGGTAGTCCCGGGAGGATTCGAACCTCCGTCCCCTGGACCAAAACCAGAGATGATGGACCGCTACACAACGGGACTACGGCCACCCGGGGGGGCCTATGATTATTGAACGGTACGACTGAGCAGGGACGCGAAAGGTCAAGCGGCGATGCCCCTCCTCGCGGCGCTATGCGCCGCGCACCGCTAGCGATAGGATTGACTATTCTGTTCATTTTGAGCAGTTTCACTCCATTTTTGCAGTCCGCGCACCAAGTAGAATCAACGCAGAAAGAACTTGAATCAATTCAATCTGAAATTCAAATTCCCACACAGACTGCATTTTCCCCCAGCCTCGATTTCTGGACCCAGCAGGACATTGCCAAACCCATGGTTCTAACTCGGGATTTACTGGCCCTCCATCAATGGCAATCTGAGCATGAACTCTTGCCTCAACAAGCGCCCGGTCAATTGGTTACCGCCACACCCTCTAGTGGAATTATCGAACATCGTCGTGTCACCATGCCCGGGCATCTCGTGCCGAAATTGGCAGGTGTCGAAGGTGTCTTCGCTGTTTACGATGACAGCAGCGGACCCGAACCCGTCGGCGCTCTTCCAGGTGGGCCAAACTCAGTGAAGTCAGGTCAAATTCACGGTGCGACAGATGCTTGGGAAAGAGGTTACAATGGCTCCGGTGTCCGCGTCGCTGTTGCCGATTCGGGCATTGATTTCGCACATCCTGACCTGAACGGAACACAAGCCATCCTAGAGGATCCTAATTCACCATACGATGGCTGGGGAATCATGCACGACCCAATCTCTCTAGTTCGGTGGCAGAGAGATGGACTTGCTTACCCGAGTGCTACCGATTCTTGGTGGGTTGAAACGACGAATATTGATAACGATTCAAACAACGATTCGATACTCGACGCCCAAGGCTGGAATATCACGGGAATATCTGCCTCAATGTCGGGAGCATATCATTTTGGATTACATTCAGACTCAAAATTAATTCAACGTGCAGGAGGTGATGTAATCATACTCGTAGTAGATACAAAAATCTCAGGTGTATACGACACTGTATATATCGACATTGATCGAGATGGAGATTTTGGTGATGAAAGCCCAGTCAATAAGGCCAATCCAACCTATGGTAGGGACACAAATCAAGATGGTCTTTGGGATCAAAGCGCAGGTCTTCTGTGGTGGATTTCAGATGGAATAAATGGCGTTCCGTATGGCGATATCTACGCTGCTAGGAATGGGTATCAGAATCGAGTCGCGAACTCGGGCGACCTGATTTTGATGATGCTAAATGATGCATCCGAGGCTGGCGGAAATCACGGCACACTATGCGCATCTGCAGTTGCTGCCCAAGGGGTAGTCAACAATGGAGCTGTCTTGGGGATGGCTCCGGGTGCCGATCTAATCGCAGTCTCAAACCTATATGCTGGTGGATCATGGCTCGATTCATTCAGATTCATCTCTGAAGGATATGATGGCAATGCTTCCACTTCTCACGACCAAGGGCAGATTGGCTCATTCTCATTCGGCAATTCTGCTGCACACGACGACGGCGCTGATTACTGGTCACTGTATCTTGATTGGCTAACCCGCGTCCATTCCCCTGAAACGACATACTTCGTTGCAGTTGGTAACGGTGGGCACGGATATGGTACTACAGCATCCCCCGGTGGTGCCCATGGCGTAATGTCAGTGGGGGCATTTTCCTCAAAGGGTAGCACATGGGGTGAATCTGCTTCGTGGTCAAATCGAGGCCCCAATTCAATCAGCCGTTTGGACCCAGATATTGTAGCAGTTGGTTGGTCTGCAACAGGTGATAAGACCTTGAATGAAGTCACTAATGCCAACAGTGCATACACCACTTGGGCGGGCACATCATTGGCTACGCCTGTCGCCGCCGGGCTTGCCGCACTCATCTACGAGGCATGGTTTAACAACACAGGTTCATGGCCCGATTCGCAATCTTTCAGAGACCTAGCTATGTCTACTGCTGATGACCGCGGTTATGATCCGCTGGTACAAGGCGGGGGTTGGATGAATGCCAGTCGTGCAGTTGCCGCACTTGATGGCGACGCCGGCTCCTTACTTGTGAGTCCGGCAGCTTGGATGACTGGAGAGAACGAGGGAGCGCATCGTGATGGAAATCTCAACTACATCCTACCGGGTCAGAATCAGACCATGCAACTGACTCTCTCTAACTCAGGCAACGAGTCGATGAATGTGACACTGACTCCTTCCGAACTTGCTCCGGTAGCTGGATACCACATGGTATGGAACAGCACTGATACAGGAAACAACTCAACATGGGACGGTCATCAGAGTCACCCAGATTGGGCATTCCCTATGCACATCAAAGGAGATGCCAACCTATCTCTGCCGTCCTCTACAACTCTCCTACGCGCGCGAGCCGTCATGGAAGGTGAAGCATTCGATGGAAATCAGAACCTTCAATCGGAAAACAGACTCCATCTCCGAATCTATCGTTGGACTGACAGTGATGGGGATGGCAATTGGACGTCCGACCTTGACAACGACAGTTATGTCGACGATGGAGAATGGACTGAATCAAACGAGTTAGCCATGATTACTGAGCATGTTTACGAATCTGGGCAGGTCGAGGTACGCGTCGGTAATCCTCACGATTGGGAGGGCGATGGTCTAATTGTAGCACTTTGGCGGCAATTCGTAAGAGATCCGAACAAGGACCCTGTGCACATCGAATTTGATTGGACCGCATTCGCCCCAGTCAACGATTCTTGGATTTCGGCCCCTTCTAATCTGACGATACCTGCTCACCAGTCCACTCAAGTCAACGTCACCATCGATGTCCCAGCGACAGCGAGGGGTGGGTTGAAACAGCACGGATTACGCATCCATGCTACCACAAACAACACAACCCGAGACTGGTCATGGCCCGTGATAACCAATGTCGGGTTCAATGGACCATTCACACTAACACCTCCACCTATCGATGGGAATTTCAGCAATCAGACACTATACGATGAGACTTGGTTACAAGGCGCACAGCGATGGGGTTGGAGGGCGGAATCAGGTGACTGGAAATTCCTGACAATGGATTGGCCATCATCATTGTCTGGAAACGGGTCAATCCTTGTCGATATCGATTGGCCCGACAATCCTTTCACAGATGTTGATGTTCATTGGATGAGTGAAGCTGATCATCCATTCTTTGTTGATGACCCTGCGGCATATGGGCCAAGGACAGTAGTGATGGAAACGGGTTCGGTTGGCCAGCATCAAGGAAGTGGGAAATATGCCCATTACACCAATGGAGGTGGTAGTCGTGAAATCATCGTCGCCGATGATACACCGGGGACCAAGCAGATGCTTCTGCACTCAGCAATGCACGGCGTCAACACAAACGACAACCCACTCAACATTAGCGTTGGATACATCTCTCCACTAGATGCTGGATTATCGACCACCCTCAATGATTGGAGTCAAATGAACGGCGTTTCTTCACATCGCATCGGCTCCACAGTACCAATCGATGTTTCGAGCATCAATGCACACGGCTTCACGATTCCACAGTATCTCTCCAGTGAGACTGCCTATCAGGACGACCCAAGTGATATCACATCGTCTTCCTATATCCGGGAGTTCGCTGCTGAAGCGAACGAATTAATTGAAGTCGAAATCGGCTGCCATCAGTCCGGCATCGATCTTGACATGTACCTCTATCGAGATAAGAACAACAACGGCGTATTGGATTGGGGCAATGAACAGGTGGGCAGTTCCGGGAACTTCAACTGTGACGAATCAATTGCTTATGGTGGTGGGCAAGCAGATACTTACTGGGTCGTAGTCCATGGATATGATCTACGTGCATTTAGCACATCATTCTGGTTACGATGGTCGGAGATTGGTGGCAATGACCTAGGAATAGGTGGATTTTCAACATTTAATTCTACCCAGATATTGGCGAATTACACCAATGGTTCGAATGCTCTTGGCGGCTCCATTCCAGAAAGCGTCATTGAACTCAATATCACATGGGATCGCCCAACAAGTGCAGGCATTTGGGGAGGTTTCGTGGATCTAACTCTAGCCAGTGGTGGACTGATTCGTTTGCCCTACAGTTTCATTCTCATCGATCCCGCACCAGAGATGTCATTTTCACTTCCGAATGGAACTCGGACTAATGAATCAATAGACATCTCAATGCACGCGTTGGACCAAGGTACGGGATTCAATATCAGTGGCCTACAATTCGACTTTGATAACCAGATTGCTGGTACATTGCCGAATTTGACAACAATGGAAACAGTTTCGACTAATGGTGTTCACAGTAATGAAACCGTAGAATTATGGCAGCATTGGAATTCAAATCGTCATTACAGTCAAGGCGATCATTATTCTACAGAAAACAACTCAATTTCGCTAGAGGCCGAATCGGCAATGAGAATATTCTCTGGCGATGGTCCTGATTGGTCATTAGATAGTGCTGGAGAGAATTATTCTGGAAGTGGCTACATGACTACATCGGCAGACGGTTTCGATTCGGCACATCTAACAACTGGCTCACGTCTTTCTTGGGATGTCGAATTTGATGCAACTGGAATATACTGGATATGGGTTAGGATGCATCAACATGGTGAATCTTCGAATACAATCCATGTAGGTCTTGACGGGTCAACCCAACCTTCAACACGACATGTAATGACTCCATTTTCCGAAGACTGGGCTTGGGCAAATTCATACACGTTCCAGGCAACTTCAGTACGAGCATTTCTGAATATCACTACCATTGGTCGACACACCGTCGATGTTTGGGTGAGAGAATCAGGTGTTGACTTTGATCGCCTTGAATTGACAAATTCATCAACATGGACACCCCCTACTGGCGATGCATCCAACTACACAGCTTCATCTATGCTATGGAACGACCTAACATTCAGGTCAGCCTGGCTGAATTGGAGCCTGCCCGAGGACAATCAATGGCACAATTACTCTGGTGAAATATTTGATCTTACACAAAGGATTGATCAAGCAAATCTCCAAATTGAACACGATGATATTGCACCCACTATAGCCATCCACAATTGGCGCATGTTCACCAATCATGGACAAATATTGGATACTTGGGTAATGACTGAACCAGAAGCAACATTTTGGATAAATGGAACGCAATTACCAGTCGATGAAGAAGGACACGTCAATCTGAATCTTACCCTGCAACCTACTATCTGGGGGCCGTGGCAAAACGGCCCTCTTGACGCAGATATGTGGGATACATCGACATGGCGATGGTATGATTTGAATGAGTTCAACTTCACGGCCAGAGACCCGGCAGGAAATTGGAATTATGCCAATGCAAGCATGGTGTATGACCCTTGGGCTCCTGCTAATACTGGCCCTACCCCACAGTTGTCATTCGACTCTATCAAGGTGGGTGAATGGGGGGATGCATATGTCCCCGTGAATGCAAATTCAGCCTACAGTTTCAATGTGGGGGAAGTATCGATTACAAGATTATTCGATGGAAAGGAAATTTGCCTCACTGCGTATTCTTCACTTGGGTTGGAGAAGTATCGTGAATGCCAAATTGATCATGCACCACCATGGGGCGAAACTCCAGGTTCAAATCGACCTATCATGGAGGAAAATAGATTCACGATGAACATGACAGAATGGGCAGATGATTTGTACGAACTGCGACTGGATGTTACAGATTGGGCCAACAATACGGGCTCACACACGGCACATATTCAGATTGATCGCACATCACCAAGTATAGACATCATCAACCCTACTGAGGCACAGATTCAACCAGATCATCATCTCGAGATAGATTGGAATGTCAGCGAATCGAGTCACCAATGGGTTGAGATAAATGGCGAGACAGTGTGGTCATCAAGTGGATTCCAGAATGGAAGTCAGGAATTACTCATCGAGGTAGGCCGTACGGGTAATCATACGGTGTGCATCCATGCTTGGGACCAAACAGCAATCGATGGCATCATAGGGCCAAACATAGCAGAAAAATGTGTAGTCACTATTCTGCCGGAGGATACATACTGGCCAACTCTCGACGCTCCATGGAATGGAACCCATGTGAACACATCGAGAGTGTGGGCTGACCTAACATTGGGTCCAGACCAGATATTCTCTTGGTGGCATGAAGAGGATAATGGCACCATGTACGCGATTGATGATGGTCATGTCAGTGTACCAATCGATCTCCAAATAGGCGAAAATAATTTCGTATTCCATCTCAATGCACTAGAGAAGACTTTTGTTTACGAATTGGTTGTAATTCTAGATCAAACACCACCAGATTTGGACGTCAATAGCCCAGAAGATGGTCATTCAACATACCGCTCTATAGCAAATGTTACCGGCTCATGTGAAGTCGGATTAGCGGTGTATATCAATGTCAGCGGACTCATCAGTCAGGACGATTGTAACGATGATGGATCCTTCACGATTGCAGCTAATCTGCCGATTCTGGAAGGTGAATGGCAGATGGTTACTCATCAAACAGATTTGGCAGGCAATACTATCTCAGATTCACGTACAATCATCACTGACAAAACCGCGCCCAGCGCCAACCTCATCTGGAATGAAACCAACTGTGAACGTCAACCGACAGCACCTGTATGGGGAATTCCAAAGGCAGCGGATTGCAATATATCTCTAAAACTATCAATTCTTAGTGATGATGTTATTGATTGGTCTCTAGTAATCCAGAATCGCGATGTGGATGTTTTCAGTCAATCTGGTGATGAATCTGATTTTGATGGTTTGGAACCACAGACATTCTCCGCCGATGGTGGGCCCGGTGGGTGGACAGCCACAGTCGAATTGATTGACGCAGCTGGCAACCGCCAACGTGTTCAAATTACCAGCAATTTGGATGCTCCAGAGGCAACGATTGGAGAGCAATTGAAAACACCCGGCTCCCTCGAAAACCTCGTCGCCTTCACCATCATCGCCGTACTGCTCTACGTGTTACAAATGATGAATGTTCGAAAGCCCGGAAATGGAGATCAGTGGGACTCGATAAATTCATCAGAAATATTGGAGTCAGATTCGATGTTTGAAGACGACGTAGTCGTCTAGCGCAACTAAGCGACACTATCAAACACTGAATGAGTATGTGACATCTATGAGTCATAGTCGAAGGACATCAATTTTCTTGACCTTCCTGATGGTTTCTTCGGTGTTAATTTGGACTCCATCTGTTTCCGCAGCCGACGGAGATAACGATGGTTTTGATGACTCAATCGACGATTGCCCATTCGCGGCTGGAAATTCCACAATCACGAAACTTGGATGCCCCGATACTGATGGAGATGGCAACCCCGACATACTTCAGGGGGTAATTGCCGATTTCACTGGCGCAAATTATGCCAGGACAGTACCGACCTCGAGTTCCCGCAGTTCGATGGCCCGCACCCTCGCAGTCGCTCCAAACGGAATGCTTCTTGCTGGTGCCGATGGCTGTGACTGTGTCAAATTGTTCGATGCGGCTGGCAATGAAATCAAGACACTGCTGACCATTCAATCCAATCCTCGAGATTTGTCTTTCACCCCAAGCGGAACAATGCTCGTCGTCTCGGCTTATGAGACCAACAACAATGCTTCAGTGAATGTTTACACAATTGATTGGACAACGCAGACAGCCACACATTTGATTGATCTGTCTGCAAATCATGCAGAGGATATGTATGCGGCCCACTTCAACCCAAATGGCAGCCTACTACATGTTGGCGGACAGGATGAGAAAGTCACTACATATTTCACCTCAAATTGGACAATTTCCAACGTAATTTCGTCCAGCATTGGAGATGTGTATACAATCAAATCTAGCCCCGATGGGCGTTTTGTTGCATTCACACATGGAGAAGAACTGAGTGTTCACTGGACATCGAATGGCACTGAATTCTTCAATGTCCACAATCATTCAGGTTACACGCTTGGATTAGATTGGAGCCCAGATGGAAATTGGATTGTGACGGGTAGTTCGGATAATGACATCAACATCTATTACGCATCAAATGGGACTCTTATGGATACTATGGATTACGGTGCTGATGTGAATGAAATTGCATTCAATCACGCAGGTACACACTTCGTCATTGCAACCAGCGATAATGACCCCACTTGGATTGTTAGAACGTCGGATTGGACCGTAGAGGCCAGTTTTGGAAGTTTTTCAGGCGGTAGTGGGGGCCAATCATCTGGCCGCCGTGGTGCTCGCGACGTCGCTTGGTCCTTAGATGAGAACAAGATTTACTTCGGTGCTAGATACTATGGCCGAGTTTACACCTACTTTTCCTCGGATTCTTATGCATGGCTGGGTGGCGATGTCACGGGCGAATTGATGGGCGAGCGCTTCTTTGAATATGTCAACAATCACAGTGATTACATTCCGATGCACTTCAACAGCACAACTATTCAGACGACCAATTTCTTATGCAACGATATCAATCCGCAGGGAGACGCTCCATTGTTAGCTGCTGCATCCAGTACAGCAGCGGAGAGATATACGACTCCACTGGCTAATTATTCAGAGAGTGGAATGCGTGATTGCGACTCCACGGGTGATCGACTAATAGAAGTCCCAGTAGCAAGAATGCCAGCTGTCATGATGGTGAATCCAAATACTGTGACGCACGATTGTATGAATGCGACAGGCGGACTATCAATGGGTCAGATTAGATGGATTCTCTCCAGTGCCTCAGAATCAACCCTAACATCCTCCAATCCAGTGCACCCAGGTGTGAACTGGAACTCAATTGTTCCGAATGATGATGGGGATGAAAAACCAGAATGGAGTGATTTGGATTCTTCATGTCCTGAACAACCGATTCACGTCATGCATCGTTGGGAAAATCGTTCGGTCTCACAAATGATCTCATCATTCCTCTTCTGTGACCATTGCAACTTCGGCGAAAATTGGTTTGCTGGCGATGGAATCGAACGTCTTCGATTGGTACAAGAAACTCGGGAAGATATCATCAATGGAGTCGCAAACAACGAACATGTGGTTGGAATCACAGAATTGGTTGCCGGTCTTGATACTAATGAGGTATATCAGATTCCTATTTTTGACAATTGGACACATGGCGCAGCCGCCGCTAGTTCAGCAGGAAATACAGCAATATTACCCTCGTATAACAACAGTTCAACTGGAGTATGGCCATTCCAAGACGACTATCGCCTAGTGATTAGAGAAGATGATTTGGAAATTCTTCGACCATTCCTTTCGTGGATGTTGAGTGAAGAGGGACAGGACAACTTCGATGAGATTGGATTCGTCCGTTTAGACACGATTGCCAGAGTACAAGCAGGTGACAGGATTGGAGTAAATCTACGACACCTTTTGCCTGATGATGATGGTGATGGAATCTGGAATGGTGACGACCTGTGCGCGAACACGGCACCGGGTCTTTCGGTAGATTCAACGGGTTGTGCACAGAATCAGCGTGACGATGATGGTGATGGCCTGAACAACACCGAGGACGATTGTCCTGAAACATTTGGAACGAGTACACAACCCACTGTCGGCTGCATCGATTCAGATGGTGACGGTTGGGCAGACACAGCAGATGCCTTCCCAGCGGAGCCCTCACAGTGGAACGACACAGATGGAGATGGATTCGGTGATGAGTCCGATGGATTCCAAGCCGATTCATGTGTATCGGAATACGGTTTGTCGACCGAGGATCGATATGGGTGTCTGGACAGTGATGGCGATGGTTGGTCTGATTTGAATGATATGTTCCCAAGCAATCCTTCGCAATGGATAGATGAGGATGGCGATGGTGTTGGCGACAATTACACATGGGGCAATGTAATCAATGGCATCAGAGTCTCTGAGTATGGTGATGCATTCCCTAACGATGCTACACAGCATAAGGATCGAGATGGAGATGGTTATGGAGATAATCCCGATGGATTCCTGCCAGATACATGTCCCGACGAGTTCGGCACATCGACAATGGGTGGAAGAATTGGGTGCCTTGATTCTGATGGTGATGGTTGGGCTGATGTGGATGATGCGTTCCCCAATGAGCCGACCCAACATAGCGATGAAGACGGTGATGGCTATGGCGATACACTAACAGGATTGATGGCAGACACTTGTCAGGGAACCCTGCCTGATGAAATCACCTTGGTCGACGGCTATGGCTGCGCCCCCTCACAACGAGATGGCGACTACGATGGTGTCACTGACGACCTCGATATTTGCCCCAATACACCTGAGACTGAAGTCTTAGATGTTGACGACAACGGTTGCTCGGAAAGTGAACGTGATACCGATGGTGATGGTGCCATCGATTCTGTCGATGAGTATCCGTTTGATCCCACTCAAACCATAGATACTGATGGTGATGGTTTCGGCAACAATCCCACAGGAAACGATGGCGATAATTGTCCAGACGAGGAGGGAACCTCTACTGGTAACCTGCGCGGGTGTATAGACGGGGATGGAGACGGTTGGGCTGATATCGAAGATATCGTCCCTAACATCGGAACACAGTGGAATGATACGGATGGTGATGGCTACTATGACAACTACGCTAACATCCTGTGGAAAGATGACGTGATGCGCGTCAACCTGTCGTGGCCCGGTCAATTGGTGCCTGGTGCTCGCGACCCCGATCGATGCCCCCTACATGCAAACTCATTCCAGAACTCACAAGGAAATCCAGGGTGTCCCGATGATATGTACCCTGCAGGGGATGATTCGGGTGACAACACCTCCAATACATTCGTCACTCGAGATACAGGCGGTGGGCTAGGTGCAACCGCTTGGATTTTGATTGCTGCGCTGGTCATATTGCTGATTGCTATCGGTGGCGGAACGACCATGCTGATGAAAAAGCCAAAGAAGAAGATGAAGAAACGTTCCATAGTACATTCAAATGATGAAAAACCCGTTGAATCAGAGGCAGACACCGAAGATGGATTGCCCCTCGAGGATGACCCGAATTACAAGGTCGATGAGAAGGGTTGTGAGTGGTGGTACGATGAAGGTGTCTGGTGGTACCGAAAGCCGGACATGGAAGAGTGGACTGAATACGACAGTTGAGTACCCGAAGGGGTAATCAATCGCTGCTCGCTCGACGACATCATGAGCATTGAGAAGATTGCCGTTCTTGGCGCTGGCCAAATGGGCAACGGCATAACCCAAGTCGCAGCATGTGCGGGTTATGAGGTCACAATGATTGACATTCAACAAGACTACGTCGACAATGGCATGGCCACTATTCAGAAGTCACTTGACAAACTCGTATCGAAGGAGAGAATGACACAGGACGAAGCTAACTCCGCACTTTCGAGAATCTCAGTGTCGGTCGAACGCAGTTCTGCTGCCGATGCGGATCTCGTCGTTGAAGCAATTCCTGAGATTCCCGAATTAAAATTCTCTACATTCGCAGAACTCGATGAGATTTGCAAACCATCCACCATTCTTGCAAGTAACACGAGCAGCATCAGCATCAATGACATTGCCGCAGCCACATCACGCCCTAACAAGGTCATCGGCATGCATTTCATGAATCCAGTACCAATCATGAAACTGGTTGAAATCATCAATGGTTCAGATACCGAGGCGGCCGTGACAGATGCAGTCATTGCAGCCAGTGAAAAAATGGGAAAAACCGCTCTATGTTGCAACGACTCACCAGGATTCGTTTCAAATCGAATCCTTTGCCCGATGATCAATGAAGCCATATTGACACTCCAAGATGGTGTGGCTGAGCCATCTGCCATCGATGGAATCATGAAACTTGGAATGAATCATCCCATTGGACCGTTGGCACTTGCCGATCTGATTGGTAACGATACCGTTCTGCACATCATGAATGTCCTTCACGCAGGCTTGGGGGATGACAAATATGCACCTGCACCCTTGCTGGTTCAAATGGTTTCAGAAGGAAAACTTGGACGGAAATCTGGCCAAGGGTTCTATTCGTATTAATCATCCATAGTTCAGAATACTGAATTGACTGAGCCAGATTCTGACCTTGGGTTCCCGAACCCTGATAAGTCGCGACGGATGGAATCGTTTTGATACACATGGCTGGCACATCACGCGTTGAAGTTCGAACACTGAAAGTTGGCCGTTATGTCGCACTTGAAGAAAGTGCGTACAAAATTCTCGGTATGACAAAACGCAAGCCCGGTAAGCACGGTGCAGCCAAAGCTCGAATTGAACTTGAAGATATTTTTACTAAACAAAAGAAGAGCCATGTGGCACCCGTTACAGATACCATCAGCGTACCAATTATCGAAAAAGGTTCAGCTATTATTACTCACATTGAAGGCACTGAAGTTCACGCAATGGACAACAAGACCTACGAGACGCTCATCCTTCCTCTAGAGGACGGAATGACTCTCGAAGGAGGCTCTGAAATCCTTTGGATGGAAGCAATGGGTCGCTACAAAATCATCCGAGATCACTAATCTCTAGGTGATGCATTGGTCACAACATCTGAATCGTTATCGATTTCGGTAGCGACTCCTTCCGACCTGCAAGCGATTGAACCTGCATGGTGGCGCTTACTCCACCACCAACAAGGCCTCGATTACCGTGGTTCGGAGAGGGAATTGAAAACTCAAATCAATTCAGAAAGAGTCCGTCGATTTCTTGATTCTAGAGTTCGACAAGGACGCTTACTCATCGCCCGCTTTGAAGGTGAATTGGTAGGATTGTGTACGTTTTCTCCAGATGGTTTCATCCTCGATGCACCTATCCAAGTCTGGGAAATAGCCGATGTCTGGGTCGAACCTCATGCACGTCGACGTGGCTTTGCTACTGCAATGGTCCGTGAATGTGAACACGAATGCAGAATGCGTGGTGCCGACGAAGTACGCTTAACGGTCTATGCATTGAATGATGAGGCATTAGGCCTCTACCAGAGTTTGGGTTACGATGTTACGTCGTACACACTTTCGCGAAATGTTGGCTCGGAAAACTAACGCCTGAAATTGCCCACAAGCATAAGACCCCTGCTCGGTACCCACAGAACGCTCCGTAGGAGCGGGTGCCGCAATGTCAGGGGTTCGCAAGTCCGCATATCGGCAACCCGTCACGGCAAAAGGCCTCGCAGCGATTGAGGCAGGTACCCTCACATGGCTAGACGAGGATATGTACAACAATCTGAACACAGGATTGCTTGAGCAGTATTTTGAGGAGAAGAACCTCGAAGAATCCTTTGAGATTAGCCATTGGTCGCTTAGCAAGATTATGATCGGCATCCTCATCGGCTCAGTATTCAGTGGTGTAACTGCCTATATCGGCCTTAAGATCGGTCTAGCCGTATCGGCTGCTTGGTATGTTGCCTACCTTCTTGGAATGGCCCTCAAATGGTCTCCTTCTGAAGTAAATATCTCGACCAGTGCAACAACTGGGGCAACACACGCTTCAACCGGCTTCATCTTCACCTTCCCGGCCATTTTCCTTTTATCGTCTGAATTCAAAACGGAGTATCATGTGAATGGCGCCCCATTGCTTTCAGGAATTGATGTATTCCAATTGGCATTCATCGGCATTGTGGCTAGTATGTTCGCCGGATTTTTGGGCGTGATGTATTTCATCATCTTCCGCAGGGTATGGCTTGTCGAAGATCCACTCCCCATGCCAGGATTCGAAGCCACCCTGAAAATGCTTGATATTGCTGCAGATGTAAATTCTGGTGCAGCAGAAGCTGCCAAAGAGAGTCTGCAAACCGTTGGTCTGTGGACAGTTCTCACGATGGGATTCATGTTCATAATCGATTATCCGTTATTCTGGAAGGAACATTTGACAATCGCAGATAAGATTGCAGTCACAGCATCTGGAGACGAATGGGGGTTGGCATCAGTATATTCTGAACGCTGGATTCATCAACCAAGCGAATTGGTGAATGGTCATGCTCAGGCGAATGGCATCACATTCTTCGATGAATCCAATCCATTCTCGTACACATTCCTAGGTGTCGAACTCAGCCCCACGCTTTTTGCTGTGGGTTGGTTCATGCGAATGCGCACCGCCTTCTTGGTTAATCTCGGTTCATTTGTTGCATGGTTCTTCCTTATTCCAATGGCAGTATGGTTCAATGTCCCAGTTTTCACAGGCATCGATGGCCTGTCTGGGGCACCTGTGTACACGCCATTGCAAGAGATTGGAGGGCCCGTACAATGGATTGCCTACAAGAGTATCATCAGAACCCTCGCAATCGGCGCCATTCTGGGTGGTGGCATCTTGGGTCTACTGAAGATGGCGCCAACATTCATCTCAATCTTTGGCGACATTGGAAAGGCATTTGGGGGTGAAAAAGGACAAGAATACATCGAAGGGAAGGGCTGGTACGAGTGGCCACTACACCACATCCCTCTATTCATGATACTCTCATTCTTCGCGATGATTCTCATTTTCTGGATGGGCGGGTTCCCAATAGCGGCGGCACTCGTCTTTGCCTTGGTTCTGATCCTCACGACCTTTTTGCTTGGTGCGATTGCAGTGCGCGTCATGGGTGAGACTGGAATTGAACCAGTATCGGGTACGTCATTCATCGTTCTACTGATGTTACTCGGACTTTTCCTTGGATATGGCGACTTCTTTGGTCTTGCTAAGGAAGAAGCAATTCTTATTGCATTAGTAGGCACCACAGTATTCGGCAGTGCAATTTCCATGTCTGGAACGGTTGTTGCGGACTACAAAAATAGCCTGTATATCGGCAATCGACCCTACCACATCTCCAAGGGCAACATCATGGGCGTGGTCCCGGGCGCAATTCTGGGTGCTGGGATGGCCATTTTCCTATCGGATTTACTCGCCAATGGAAAAATCGATCTATTGGCACCTCAAGCTAATGCTTTTGCAGGCTTCACAGTCATGCTCGCAGAAGGACAGGGAAGCATGCTTACCTTGGGCCTCGGATTCCTTTTGGGTGCCTTCATCGAATGGGTGACGGGAATGGGGACCGCGTTCGGATTGGGTATGTATTTGCCCACTCCCTACACCTTCCCGATGATGATTGGTGGTGCTGGTCGAGATTGGTGGCAGGCCAATCGCCTCGAACCCGTCGTCGATCAAATTCGCGAGCAAGAGGGTAGCGCCAAAGCAGAAAGCCGCTCGGCATTAATCCTTCTAACAACATTCATGATTGCTGCAGGCGCATTGACAGGAGAGGCATTCTTCGGTGTCGAGAGTGCAATTCTTGCTGTCATCGATGAATTGTCAATCGCCGAAGCATTAGGTAATTCATACTGGATTGCACGCTTAGTGGGCTTCACTATCATCAACATCATCATCTTCGGTGGGATATATTGGTTGTTCAAGCGCGCTGGCATCTTCGGCCGAACAGCCGTCGAATCTTGAGGTGTCGACTTGGAACATTCCCGGGCACCCCCGGTTCATGCGTGGATAATTCTCGGCATTGCTGTACTGGCAGTATCCAGTGCCGGTGCAGTATTCATGCTGATGTCGGATGTAACGCCATTACTCCGCGCCTCATGGCGGCTTCAAGCAACATCAATTGTACTGCTACCATTCTTCATCTGGCAACTCAGAAATGAATCGTTTGATTGGAATCGAAACACGTTCTGGATAATCCTTGGATCAGGCATCTGTCTTTGGATTCACTTTGGCAGTTGGGTCTGGTCATTGGATCACACTTCACTGGCTCACAGCCTCCTCTTTGTCACCGCTCACCCCCTCATTATCGTCACCGGAATGGCTGCTATACGCATGCAACCACATCGATGGGAAACATGGGGTGCGTTAATCGGAGTGTTTGGGGCCATCCTTGCAGTCCAAGATGCCGGTTCTGGATCCGTGACTTTGATTGGAGATGCTGCCGCATTCTTGGGCGCTATCGCAATAGTCGGTTATCTTGCAGCAGGGCGTCACCTTCGAGGTGGGAAGCATATGCCACTATTCCTATACGCTTTCCCGGTGACTGCCATTTGTGCCATATTGCTGACTCTACATGCTGTTTTGGTAGAAAATGCTACACTTGATTCTGCCATTGTAGACACCTCGGTATTCGGTTGGGCCGACGCATCTTGGATTCTACTTGTAGGATATCTTGCTCTAGGGCCTGGTCTAGCCGGCCACACGGGCATTAATGCAAGCCTCAGATGGTTACCTCCACTTGTGATTTCAGTCAGCGTGGTTATGGAGCCTCTTCTTGGGGGTCTGCTTGGATGGATGCTAGGGGTCCAGTCCGTTCCAAACCTATGGACTTGGGTCGGCGGCCCATTCATGATTATCGGAACCACACTCGCCATTGTCGGAACCAATCATCGATTAAGTGAAAAAGTCGACCCTGCCGACGATGTTTGAGGCGATTCAATGGCATGGCGAGCACCCCTCTTCCTGACCAACGACGATGGAATAGAAGCACCAGGATTACATCGATTAATCCAAATTTTACACAATCGCGGACATCCATTGGCAATTCTTGCTCCAGCGCAGGAACAGTCCGCATCAGCGATGCGACTATCGCTAAAGAGTGATCTTGAATTCCGCAATCGAAATGACCTCGTACAAACGCTCCAACTCGACCCAAACGGCCCCCCAATCCATGTATTCAGTTTGGATGGGACACCTTGTGACTGTGCGATTGTTGCTATCGATCAAGGGTTTGAATCATGGGCAGGAATGATACGTCCTCGGATGTGCATCTCAGGAATAAATCGTGGCCCCAATCTATCAATAGATGTCATCCATTCTGGAACTGTCTCAGCTGCCCGTGAAGCTGCGTTGTATGGGATGCCAGCAATAGCACTCAGTCTGGGTACATACTTGCACGAAGATTACACCGTCGGTACCGAAGCCATCTTGACATTGGTTGACCGCGCATTATCAATCGCTTCGGAAGAACCCACGAATCTAATGCGCACACGCGGAAGCAAGCATCGACCATGGTCTGATGTGGAGATGGATATGGACGAACGCATCCGTGAGGCGTTCAGGAGTGGCGATATCATGCTCAATCTCAATGTTCCACACGAATGGAATGGTGTTGTTGAAACAGTACCCTTGGGTGCACGTTGGTACCACGGGGCCACGCAAAGAAGTACGAAAATAGAAGGGTTCATCGTCGGGGCCACCTCGATAGAGGATGAACCAATTCCTCGGACCGATTGTTCCAGCATAATGGCTGGCAACGTTGTCATTTCCCCCTTAGCGACTTGGCCACAAACACACCCATTGAACCTACCAGATTCAATTCTACACTGTGCATTAACTGAGGACGATGAAGGCTACCCCGTGTGGTTGAGTTAGCTTAATCCAGTTGATGGTGAAGAATAGAGATGCAGGAATGTCCCTGTAACCACTGATTACCCAATGATATTCGTTCAAGATGTTGCATGATTTGGTTGTCTTCATCAGTGAATGGTTGATCATCAGATAGGATGAAACCGATCGATTCAGAGCCATGTCGTTTTGAGTTGAAAGATTCTCCATCAGCGTCCAGAACGAATAATCGAACTCCTTCACGATTCCACTCTAGAATAGTTTGTTCAATTCCCCCTCCTGAATGCCAAAAGCCTGGGTGTAATTCTACCAACTGTCCGATTGCTGGCACAGGTTCCTTCAATGCCTTAGCCACTTGACCTGCAATGGCCCGTTCATCGGGGTATAATCCACGCAATTTTGAGCCCTGAAACCATATCCGGCGTGCTGGACCGGGCCCCCCCATCAAATGGAGGGTGATGTCTGTGTCATCACGGATGCCATGAGAAAGGAATAAGGCAGTGTTAACTGCACGGGCCAATACATCTATTCTACCGGATGAACCAGCCAAATCGTTTAGATTGATTTTTCCCGAGGATGGGGCGCGGTGACCAATGATTGCAAATCTACGATTCATAATCTCACATCGGCATATCCATGTCATCCATGTCGCCCATCATGCCTTTCATCTGACGTCTTAATTTGCGATTGCCCTTGATTCCTTTCATCATCTTTCGAGAGCGATTCCACTGTGCAAGGAGTTCGCGCACATTCTTTTCCTTTACACCTGAACCACGTGCAATTCTACGAATTCGATCTGCCTTGAGTAGATGAGGTTCATTCTTCTCTTCTTCAGTCATTGAATCCATGATGACTCTGAATCGCTCCAGATTTCCTTGCATCTCTTCCTTTTGCTTACGATCCATGGTCCCAAGGCCTCCAAAGAAAGAAGTCGGCAAATGTGAGACAATCTTGTCGATGGTTCCAATCTTCGACATCATCTCCATTTGTTTGTACATATCATTCAGCGTAAACCGGCCAGACATCATGCGTTCAGTGAGTCGCATGGCCTCTTCTTGATCCAGTGAATCTGGAGCGATATCTATCAAACCTCGAATGTCACCCATCCCGAGCAACCGAGAGATGAATCTGTCAGACTCAAATTTTTCCAAATCTGCTACTTTTTCACCTTCACCAATGAATACGATTGGCGCACCCGTAGTTGCTACTGCGGATAGTGCACCACCACCTCTTGCAGTACCGTCAAGTTTTGAGACGATGACACCAGATACGCCAACCAATTCGTGAAATCCAGCAGCAACCGGGCCAGCAGCCTGTCCGACTTGAGCATCGATGACAAGAAACCGTTCTGTAGCATTGGCAACCTTGTGAATGCGTTCCAATTCTGCTTGCAATTCATCATCGAGTCGATCACGACCTGCAGTATCGACAATTACCACATCTGCATTTCCAACTTTGGCCAATCCATTGCGAACTATTTCTTCCGCATTCTTGTTGTCCGGCTCACCATATACTTCGACCGGTGAATCCGCCAAGAGTTGCTGCAATTGAGCATAGGCGCCTGGACGTTGCACATCGGCTTCAATGACGGCTACCTTAATCCCGTGTCGACGACGCCACCATTCGGCCAATTTAGCCGTAGTTGTCGTCTTACCTTGTCCATACAGGCCTACCATCAGAATAGTTTGATTGTGCGGTCGAATTTCTTTTGGTGGCCCGAGTAGACGAACCAATTCAGTGTAAATGATATTCATAGCATGGGTCTGAAGGGTCACACCCGGAAGGGGCTCTTCCTCAACCATCCTCTCTTCAAGCCGTGCGGTAATTTCCTTGGATTGGCGGACATTGAAATCAGCCTCAAGAAGAGCCCGTCGAATGCTTTTGGATAACTCCTTTATTTCGGCCTCATCGAGTTTGCGTTTTCCCTTGAGACGACTTACGGCCCCGAAGATGCCTGCCTTCAACCCCTCAAGTGCCATGTGTCGGCCCTCTCACCTACCTCGTAAGAACCCCACGGAACGGCCCGAAGGGCCGGACAAGCATAAGAAGCGACTCTGGAAGCCATGGCCGTGGTTGAGTTAGGCATCCCGCTTTGGCAACTTCAGGTTGCGACGTCCCTCGGCCTCATCGGTGTTTGGATCGGTTGGCGAGGAGGGATGTCCAAGATGGTCGGATTCTATGACCTGCCAACAGCCACTAGACTACTCCTGTACGGATTTTTCACTGGTGCCGTGTACCAAGCAGCAGCATCAAATTTGGTTCTCGATTCGCTATGGATGGGGATAGCATTCCCACTGGTTCCACTACTTCTCTTGGCATTATTACTCTCATTACTCACCATGTTCCTGTTAACTCGAGAAAGTGTACGTCGATTGAATGGGCAACCGACCGCAGGGTGGACCTTTGGTTTGGGCACCGGTTCAATGCTCGCCGTCTTCCTAATCTATCGATTATTTTCGACAAAAGACGCGCAATTTGGTTTTATCACTACAGGTTTTGGCCTACCATCACTATTTTTCGGACTGATTCTTTCGGCAACAGTCCCATGGACTATGGCAATCATCGGATCGTGGCAAGGATGGCATGCACTCGAAGGAAGACGATTCAAGCCAGCCTTCAAAGCGACACTTCTACATTCAATGCTTCTCGTCACCATTGCCTTTGGTCTGACTATTCCAATCGCATTATCCGTTCTCCCAGCAGCAATTATTTGGGGCCAAAGTAAAGCTGACCGATTTTGGCTACCATCGGGCCTATCGCCACGAATGAAGCAAGAGTGGTCGCGATTACAGAGGACCGGGGTTTCAACAGCCGTTCGTTCCGTGGCGTCAGAAGAAGAGTCCGAATGATGCTGCGTCCCATAGGGACGCACCACCAACATTCAAGGGTCTACTGATTCCCGTAGGGGCGAATGGCGCGTTGTCCCTACTGCCTGAGCCCAAACCGGGCAAGCGAGAGTATCTGCCATAGTTGCGGCCGTGTCGTACTTGGCACTCGCGGTATTTCTATTCGTGTAGGCGCACCAATTCCAGGGGGGCAATTGATTCACAGAGCCCGAAGGGGACCTCCACCCGGACTCAATGTCCGCCGAGGTGGAAAACGTCGTGAGAAGAAAAAACGCAATAATATTCGCACTATGGTATTGGTTGTAGCAATCGCATTCCTTTTCCTGTTCACGCCCGCACAGGAACGAATTTCGAATCAGTTGGAAAAATGGCTTGATTCACTCTTAGATGAATTTGGTCCGGCACGCGAATATCCTATCCACGCTGAATATACAGCACAACGCAGTGTGAATTTAATGAATCCACATAGCCAAGCGATATCATTCAGTTATGAGTTACCGATTCCGTCGATGAGAACAGATTTCGGAATCTCTGAATATGGTTTCGAATTGGATGATGGTACTCAGTATACAGTCGAGGATCTGCAAGAGATCACCTACATGTCCGCCAGTACAGAAGGAAGCGTAAATTACGCCAATATACCGATACATGAAGAATATTTAACAGAAGATAATGCAATCGTCTTAGACTCAACATCTGAGATATATTGGCCTCCAGTTGGCTCAAGTTCGAATCGTTGTAGTGTCTCTAGGTGCGCCATATGGCAGGGAGACATCCCGCCTGGGCAAGTTATCACACTCGTAGTCAAATATGACGTCGTAGCTACATCTTTCACATGGTGGGGTGGGGACAGAGCACCCGACGAACTCAAACATGGTCTGAACACACATGGCGCATTTTCTATGGACAATGATAATTCTGGAACTTATGATGACTACCAGAGAAATGGCCGACTAAATACGATGTATGATCAATTCGGTTCCCACAAACAGTGGTATGATCGTGACCCGGGCCCCAGTCGCAATTGGGCGATTGACGGAATTGACCCTGTAGTTGTAGAATTGGCGAATGAAATTAGCAGTGGCCTTGCAACCGATGATGCGGAAGACCCGTATGCATTCGCCCATGCAGCATTCATCAAGATTCGGGATTCTATTGTATACAGCCAAGGACTTGCACCTGCTCGTAGTGGACCAACCTGCATTGTCGATGAACGAGGTGATTGTGATGAACAATCCAATGCATGGATGAGTCTGTTGCGTACTCGTAACATCCCATCATGGTACGAGTTCGGCCCGATGACTGATGGCCAATTCAGTGGTTGGGAACCACATGCATGGACCAATGCCATTTTCCCATTTGATGAGGACTGGTGTATTGACCGAAATATCCTCCTTTCGAGTTGTTTTGTCGAGGGTGAAGTCGATGTTGTGAACAATCGCTGGCTTTTGCATACACCGACTACGATGACAGAATGGATTGAAGATCCGAGTAATTTGGGTGAAGCAGCATACAATTTCTATAGACCGTTAGCCATAGGGTGCGTAAACTGTTGGACTGAGTCTTGGGATACCATTGGTGAGCCGATAATTACGGGCGGAACATATCGAGTTCCAGTGCGGATTGGCGAGTGAGGAGTTAAGTGGGAGTGGAAGGGCCGAAAGGATGCCGGAGTACTGCATATGCGCATAATCATCGGTGGGGCTGGCGAGGTCGGCAGAGGTGTTGCTAAAGCCTTGTACAATGAAGGACAAGACGTCGTCCTCATTGATCCTGATCCAACCGCTATCAAGGAGGCTCAGACAATTGATGCCTTCGTACTACTAGGTGATGTAACCCGTCGTGAGGTTCTGAAGGAAGCTGGCATTCGCGATGCTCAAATTTTTATTGCTGCCACGGGTAGTGATGAGAGAAACATGCTGGCTTGCGCACTCGCCCGAGATTTATTGGAAGAAGAAGTCCCATTGGAGAAAAATCCCAATCGCCCATCATTGCTCACCATCGCTAGAATACATGATGGTGGCCTGATTGAGAATGAAGAAGAACGATTGGCCCGTTGGTCCGGGGTTGATGTTGCGATTTGTCCACATCAAGAATCCATCGATCGACTCACTGCTGGCCTCAAATCATCCAGTCTAACAGATGTACTGCCTCTGGGGGGGGATGCATGGATTGTCGAGGTTGAAGTGACCAGTGATGCTAACAATCTTGCATCAATGTCGCTAGGTCATGCTGAGGAAAATATCGATGGTTTGCCCAAGGCCTTCACCCTGTGCAGGAAAGGTGAAAGTGCAATTGTACCTACAGATGATACCGTTGTCGAGATTGGCGACCGCCTTGTATTTGCCACAATTGGAGAGCACACATTCAAACGTATATCCAAAGCGGCTGGACACGTTGAACCACCCTATCCTGAAGTCCCAAGAGTAGCAATTTTCGGCGCCACTCAACTTGGAAAACAATTGGCGACAGAATACCTCAGTGAAGGATGCTGGGTCACCGTTCTTGACGAACATCTTGAAGCCGCAAATGAATTGGTCGGCTCCTCGATTGGTGCCCATAAACGCCTTGATGTAATCCATTGTAACCTAGGAGATCTTGATTTGTTGAGGGAGATTGAATTGGTTGAGCATGATATCGCCATTGCTGCACTTCCCAATGATCACGAAAACATTGCAATCGCTATGCGTGCTTCTGACATCGGCGTCGAGCGTACAGGACTTGTTCTAGATGATTCCGCCCTCGCACGAGTGGTGCGCCGAATCGGGTTGACGTACGCCGTTTCGGAACGGCGAGTCGCAATCGATTCGATTTTGATGCAAGTCCACAGACGCGTTCCAGGACATTACCAGTTGATGCCCTCTGTCCCTGAAATCGTCGCCATGAGTGCAATGATTGTCAAAGGACACAGTCGACTCGGGCAGACAATTGAGAAGATTGAGAAAAAAGGCTCCTTCCGAATCGCCTTCGTCGAGCGTGAGAACGCGGAAGGGTCCCGCATTATGTTCCGATCCAAGCCTGAGATGAGCATCAAGGTTGGAGATCGCCTGATTCTCTTCGTTTCCGCTAATGATGTCCCATCTGTCGAGAAGATTCTGGAGCGTTGACAATGCGATACGACGTCATCGGACTCGTTGCAGGCTGGAGTCTGATTCTTCTCACAGTTCCTCTGTTGATTAGTGGTGGAATTGGATACATAATGAATGATGAGATGTCAATCATATTGTGGTCATTTCTACCTCCGATAATATTCTGCATTATAGTCGGCCTCATCTTCATTCGACTAGGGACAAGACGCGATACTGCAGATAGACTTCGTGATCGAGAGGCGTTTGCCGCTGTAGCATTGTCGTGGCCACTCATTGTTGCTGTTGGAGCATTGCCATATTGGTTCGGACCGACATTCCATGGGCCGATTACATGGGATGGTGATGGAGGTACGTTGTACGAAATCATGGGCGGTTTGATTCGGGGGTGGTTCGAATCGATGTCGGGATTCACAACTAGTGGTGCCACGACCATCGACCCCTATGTATCACCTCGGTGTGAGGGTGTGGAGGATTGTATAGCCAGTCAACCCTATGGTATCTTGTTCTGGCGTTCATCTACTCAATGGCTCGGTGGCATGGGAATCATCATGCTAGGCATGCTGCTGTTGAGCCGTGCCCTCGGTGGCGGGATGTCCATTGCTCGTGCAGAACTCACAGGACCATCCCTCAGTCGCCTACGACCACGTCTACAGGAAACTGCAAAGGCACTCTGGGGCATCTACATTGGATTCACAGTGCTTGAATTCATACTATTGATGTGGTGGGCAGACATAGGTTGGTTCAACGCAATAAATTATTCATTGACCACGATGCCTTCAGGAGGATTTGGCACGACAGACGCGGGTATAATGGCTTTCAACAGTCCTCTCGTTGAAGGAATAATCACTTTCTTCATGGTTGCGACAGGTATCAACTTCACATTATTCCACTTTCTCCTACTAAAGGAATATGCGAAGGTCATCAATGATCAGGAATTACGCGTATACATTATTGTTCTCGCAGGTGCATGGGCGGTTTTTGCTCTGAACCTAGTACATGGTGCTGGCTGGGACTGGGGGGATGCCATACGACATGGCGCATTCCAAGCGGCTGCAATTGGAACATCAACGGGGTACGCGAGTGCAGATTTCGCCAGTTGGCCAGTTCTTTCACTCTTCGTACTTCTTTTCCTGATGGTCGTAGGTGCTTCGGCGGGTTCAACAAGTGGTGGTTTGAAGATTCTCCGCCTCCGGTTAGCCTTTGTCCTAGCGCGTCGTGAAATTCATCGAATGGTTCAACCACGAGCCGTCATCAGCGTGAGAATGAATGGAGAAGTGGTAGACGACTCACGCATGTGGGTCGTCATAGGCATGTTGTCCACATGGGCTGCTCTAGCGATGGTTAGTCTGGTCGTTCTAGCTATTTTTGAACCAACACATTCGCTCGAAACGATTCTTTCTGTCATTTTCGCCGCACTCGGTAACACGGGCCCTGCTCTTGGGGCCTTTGGACCAACATCGACATGGGCCGGTTTGAATTGGTACTCATTACTCTACACATCCGTTCTGATGTGGGCGGGGCGCTTGGAATTACTCACAGTCCTCGTGTTGTTCCACCCACGTACATGGCGAAAAGAAACGAAGAGTTGATCAGAAGAAATCCAGCGACTTCTGCGCTGAATCCGTCCCCGGGTCAGAATCGTCTTCATCATCTGTATCATCAGTCATTTGTGTAAAGTCGACCTGCATCCCCGGTGATGTATTGACAATCTGAACTTCTTCATATCGTTCTGCAAGTGCCTTACTGGTTTTGAGATTGGCACGTAATCCATGCAATGCTAGGTGGTCGCTACCCGACAATCCAAAGGCGAGTGAAATATCAAAATTCTCTGAATCACCACCCAATTTTTCTCCGGAAATTGCACGCAATGCTGGCCACAACTCTTCCCGAACGGCCATCTCGCTCGCACCACAAGTACCGGCCAAGCATTCGACGATGGATGAACGGCGCCACGACTCATTTCCACGTTTCAGAAATGTGGGGAATTGTAGCGATAATCTATCTGGGAGATTTTCATTTGATGCAACGCTAGCCGCCAGTGAACCCAGATTTCCACCCCAGTAGTAGGATCGATATGCTAGATTTGAGAATCTAACGAATAGAGATTGAGCCGCTATTGACAACGTCTTAGAGGCACGCGCCCAACTCTCCGGTTGACGCATGACCGATGCATTGTTCCAAGACACCCATGCAACCAATTCGTCAGGGGTTTTGTCGAGAATGAGACTCAACTTTGCAGCCTCTGTGGAATTTTGTGTACGGTATAATTTCTCTAGTCCTGGAAACAAGTCGATTTGTTGGTCTCGTTGACCCATTTCAATCTGTTCGATGGCAGCTTGTACATCGATATGTTCCGGCGATGAAGCGCATATAGCTTGCAAATCACGTACAAGCGCCCGAATATCGCCGGGATTTGCAGCCACTAGTCTATCAATCGCGACACCATCGGCAGTTACACTTTCTGCTACAAGTACACGATTTGCAATCCGCCGCAAGGCGCTATCAGAGACTCGGTTGAACTCGATGATTTCGGCCAACCGCGAAAACCGGTCGCGGGTTGAACGCCAGTGTGAAGAACGTCCCCAAAGCCGCATTGGATCATTGCATGTCAACAATACCGGCTGTTTTGTATTCTCTAGCAACCGTAGTAGTTCGGCTTTCCCACCACTATCTCCACTTAGCGTATTCTTGATTTCACGCGACTCTACTCTGGCACTCAATGTGGCATTTATTCTGTCTTCACTGGCTTTTCTGAATGTGCCTGATAGATGATCGACCTCATCGAGGAGGATGAGTGTGCGCCTATTTGAGGATGAACTGAATGTCCCATCCATGTTGAAGGTGAAATGATTGGCCGTACCGGTTGATGCACGACGAATTGCGGCGGCATTCCTCTGATCGCTGGCATTCAACTCAATGACGTCCCACCCCATATCTGCCGCAATCGCCGTTGCTAAACTCGTTTTGCCTACCCCGGGTGGCCCGGAGAGGAGCATGCCGCGTTTGTCGGGCACCCCCTTCTCCCACGCAGTCAACCAGTTGCGAATCCGCTTCCTTTGAGTATCATTGCCCTCAAGTTCACGTGATGATTGAGGCCGATACCTCTCGGTCCAATCCTGATGTGACCCCAATTCAGTCATTAACAGTCCACGAACATCGGCGCCCTTTGAACATTGAGAACTAAAACAAGTTTGACGTTACATCAATAGAAAGTGTGTCTATTAGTTCATCACTCTGTATTCGCACCTGTTTACCATCATCACGACGCCGGATGGTGACGGACCCGTTCTGAAGAGATTCATGGTCGATTGTAACTGCCCAAGGAACTCCTACTTCGTCCGCACGAGCATATCTTCGACCTATCGAACCGGATCCATCGTAATACGAGGCAAGATTTCGTGTCGAACAAATTCGTCGATGAATTTCGTGTGCCATTTCATCCAATCCATCCTTTTCCATGAGTGGAAGGATGACGACGTCAATTGGAGCAATGGAAGGATTCAGGCGCAATACCGTGTACACCTCCCCTCCTTTCTCCGATTCAATATACCCGTGGTCTAGCACGTGCCAAAGAATTCGGTCAATTCCGAATGCTGGCTCTACGACATGTGGGAGAAACCATTCACCATGTTCTGTAGATTGAATCCGTTTCTCCTCAACCATATTTTCATCGATTGTCACCATGGTACCATCGGTGAGATGCAAATCGAACGGGAAATCGGAGGGCAACCCTTCCAAATTCTCCAGAGCAGTGTTGACGAGTCCAGCCTTTTCCTTAAATTCAGGACCGATAACTGAGCCCCTGCCAGCCAAAATCGTCTTGTCGACTTCCTTAGGCGTGTCGTAGGGTCTCCATGCCCGAAGATTGTTATCTCCAGTTGCAGATTCATGTGCAGCCAAGTCGTAACAACCACGGTGTGCAATTCCCACACACTCAATCCAACCATAGGACCCGTGAATTTCAACATCCCAGCAATCACTCGCATAATGCGCCATCTCGGTCCCTTCGTGCTGTCTGAATCGAATTTTCTCAGGGTCAATTCCGATAGAAACGAGGAAATCCCATGTCCGGCCCATGAACCATGCAACAGTAGGGTGGCGAATGATGCCCTTCTCAGATGCCTCACCAGGGCTCACTTCTAGGGGAGTCCCAATTTCAGGATCTGGTACGAGATTGAACGGACTTGAATCCCACATTGAAAAATCGTGATTTGACTCAACCTCAGGGTCAATGAAATATTCTAGTTCTGCCATGTTGAATTCACGTAGCCTAATCATTCCCTGCCTCGGGCTAATCTCGTTTCGATATCCCTTGCCGGTTTGGACCGCACCAAATGGCAATCGATTTCTGAAATGTCGGTATAATGCTGGGAACAGCATGAACATACCCTGGGCTGTCTCAGGCCTCATATAGGCCGTACGTCCGCCTTTCATTGCACCGATTCTAGTGCTGAACATTAGATTCATGGGCTGCGCATTATTCCATTCATTCGCATTGCATGATGGGCAATTGATGTTGTTTTCAGTGATGAGTTTGTCCAATTCTTCAGCAGAGAGTACATCGGGGTTTGGGTGTAAACCCACGACGAGATGATCGCTACGAAATGCCCCCCCACAGGGGTTACATTCAGACATGTGGTCATTGAATTCCCCAACGTGGCCACTAGCAATCAAAACGGATTCAGGTGTAATAGTTGGACTGTCAATCTCTACAATATCTCCCTGTGAAGACCAATGCTCAAGCCATGCATTATTCAATCGTCTTCGCAACCTACCGCCGATAGGTCCGAAGTCGAAAAGACCTGCAATTCCGCCGTGAATCTCAAAGGCAGGTAGAATCACACCTCGCCTACGCAGCATGCTTGTCAGGCGTTCGAGCCGTGCATGCGAGTCGCTCATCATCCCCTCGCGTGCGCGTTAGCCACATCAAGCAATCGGCCCAATTTCGTGGTCGAAGTCTACTTTCGCAAACCCCTATGGTAGCGATTTACTATTTTCGTGCATGAAAATTGGCAATTTATCGAATCGTTGATATACCGCTCCGTCACGCTATGCGCCGAGTAATAGGAGGAATTTCTGCTGGCAGATATAGTATATCTTGATTCTCTTGAAGAAACAGAGGTATTGCTATCCAAATTATCTCAGCCTGTCCGAGATTGGTTCAAAGAAAAATTCCCTGATTTCACTGAACCACAGAAAATGGCAATCCCGTCTATCGTAGATGGTGAACACCTGTTGCTTTGCTCACCCACGGGTTCTGGAAAAACCCTCACAGCATTCCTCTCAATTATCGACAAACTCGTACGCTTAGCAATTGATGGCAATCTAGAGAAACAATTGTACTGCGTGTATATTTCACCCATCAAAGCTCTAGCTAATGATATCCAACGCAATTTGATTGGGCCATTGACTGAAATCAAAGATCGGTTCCTTCCGGGGCGTGCTCAAGAGATTAAAGTTGGATTGAGAACAGGAGATACACCACAATCAGAGCGCCAGAAGATGTTGCGAAATCCACCACACATTCTCATCACAACGCCTGAATCGTTGGGCCTTGCTCTGGCATCGAAGAAATTTCGACCTCTAATGCATAACCTAAAATGGCTCATTATTGACGAAATGCATTCTCTTGTCCCAACAAAGAGAGGCACGCATCTCGCTTTGACAATGGCATTGTTGGATACATTAATCGCAAATCCAGTTCAACGATTAGGTATTTCTGCTACTATGGAACCACTTGACGAAGTCGCACAGTTTTTGGTTCCAGTCAAGGCAGGCGACAGAGATACGGATTCAGGTGCCCCCATCCCCAAATTCGACGATGAAGAATCATCCAGAGTACATATCGCCAAAGTAAGTGGCGCACGAGAACTCGATCTCGATATTATTCTAGCACACCCCAAGTTCAGCGAAGTTCCCGTTAAAAAATTACTCGATCATAACGTTGACCTCATCAAAGATCTTGTCGAAGCCCACACGACAACACTAGTATTCGCCAACACCCGTCAAATGACTGAGGTCATCACACAAAAACTCCGAGTTCTAGGACTTGCTGGAGTGGAAGGGCATCATGGTTCGATGGATAAGCAGATCCGCCTTGAGGTTGAGCGTAAACTCAAACGGGGTGAATTACGATGCTGTGTCTCCTCTTCGTCACTTGAATTGGGAATCGATATCGGCAGTGTTGACATGGTCATACAGTTGGGGTCCCCCGGGTCCATCGCTACCGCCCTACAGCGTATTGGTCGCGCCGGGCACCAGGTTGGAGGCATCCCACGCGCGCGATTCTTGCCTACTTCGTCTCATGACCTGCTTGAGTTGGTTGCATTACAAGGCGCCATCATGTCGGGTGAAATGGATCACCTGCGTTTTCCAACAAATTGCTTCGATGTTCTAGCTCAGTTCATCATCGGTCTGACCATCTGTGGCGAGATTGATATGGACGAAGCATTCTCCATCATTACATCTGCATACCCGTATCGTACTCTATCATACGATGATTACATCGAGGTTCTCTCTCTGCTTGAAGATGAACGCCGAGTCTGGGTAGATTGGGAGGAAAACATCATCGGTAAGCGTGGCTATGCACAGATGATTTACTACACAAACATCGGAACAATTGCACCCGATAACAACTATCTCGTGTTCAGTGCTGATGGATCAATGATTGGCCAATTGTCGTCCTCATTCGTCCAGAATATCAGACCCGGTGATGTATTCTTGCTCGGCGGCTCGACATATCGTGTGCATCAGATTCAGGCCAGCCGTGTCAGTGTAACACCGGTCACTGGATATCGCCCCACAGTTCCTTCATGGTCCGGTGAAGCGAAGAGTCGAACAAGGGAACTCTCCCAAGCTGTTCTCAATTTACTCAATGCATCGGTGACAACGATTCGTCGAGGTCGAGACCCACGTCTATTACTGTCCGGGGCCTATGGGTTGTCACAACCTGTCACAGAATCTTTAGCACGGTTCTTGGAAGAACACACAATCGAATCGATTCAGGTTCCCAGCCCCGACAAGATTCTCATTGAGCAAATTATGAATTCTCCTATTCCAACATACATCATCACCACCTGCCGAGGTCGGGCATTCAACATGGCAATGGGATATTTTATGGCCGGATTATGTGATTTGAACAATGTCCACGTCGTCGAAATGTCGTTTGATGAGAATTCCTTCCTTTTCAAAACGGGTCAAGAAATAGATACCAAGGAAATTTATCCTATGTTCAAAGACAATCAACGTGACGCAGTTCTGCAACGGTATCTTCTCGACAGCCAACTCTTTGCAAAACGATTCAGAGAAGTTTCTGGACGTTCACTTATTGTTCCACGCCGCATTGGTGCTGATGAAGTCAGCCCCAAACAATTCCAACAAAAATCAGAGAAGGTGTTTAGAGAACATAGGCAACATGCTGATAGTTTACTCATTCGAGAAGCGCAGAACGAAATATTCCACACCGATTTGGATATGGAGGAATTGGAACGTTTTGTCAATCGCATGGACGATGAAGGTGTCCGTATCGTCCATTCTCGAGTAACTCTCCCCAGTGCACTTGGCATGAATCTGTACATGGCTGCATTCGAAGATCTTCTCAGCATGCGAACACGCGCATATCTAGTCAAAGATATCGACCCCGAAATTCTTCGTCGATTACTAGGTGGGCGTTCTCGAGCTACCGATTTGGACGCAAAGGCTCTCGATGAGTACTTCCAAGGTAAGGCCAGCGTACCTGTAGATGCAGATGGATTGCTTCGATTGATGGAAAAGGGCGGGGGATTACACCCTGATTTGAAGAATCCACTATATCAGGACAAATTATCAGAAATAAATCATGACACAGTCCATGATTGGGTGGTAGATCTAGCATCTACTGGAGATATCACAAAAATACGTTCCACGGGAACTGTAGATGTGGATGACAAGTGGTTTTCCATTCGTATGTCCGAAGTTCACGGTACTCTGGGCGTTCTTGCTGATAAGGGGGCAAGTGAAATGGATGACTTGCGTGAATTATACACGGGGGGACTTTCCTACGAATTTGCTGATAAATTTGAAAACGGAACACCCACCTCATGGAAATCTGCTAAATTGATGGACCCCCATGAAGCATTGAGAATCAAAATCGTCGATATGCTCGGAAGCGAAGGGCCCATGACGCTTGACGCACTTTCGGAACGCCTACCATTCCCACAAGCGCAAATCGAATCTCTTTTGCATGAACTTGAAGTAAGAAACATCGTTTCAATCGGTTTCTACAAACAAACACAAGAAGGAGAATTCATCCTCCGTGTCGATGAACACATTATCACTGGAGGGGAAGACAATATCATCGAATATCGTCAACTTCAAAATCTTCTTCTTCGTAAATCATTCCAGAAGTATCCCGACGCGCTAACAGCGCTTGCCGATGGACATGTGATGTTTGCCAAGATGCAGGAATTGCTTGATCGAATTGAAAATTTCCGCTTTGCAGATTGGAAAGACATGAAACATGACTCAGACATTGTGATGGGGAGATTGTTGCATTCCAGGGTGGGTTATACAACTAAATCGATGATTCCAATGCTACTGGGGCTACGCCCTGAACCATGGTTTTCAGAAATGGATAGTGAACTAATTGAATTCATACCACCTGATGAGAATGTAGAGAGAACGGAAATAATTGGCCATTTACCAAGGGGAGATGAGTTCAAGCATGTCCAAAGAGATGCACGAAATTCACTTTCAAATATGGAGCGACAGATGGTCTTTGTCAAACAGTTCGAAGAATTAGTGGACCGCAAACGATCACTGTCACTATTCCATAGAGTGCATGAAGTGTATGACCCCATGCCGTTCCCAGAAGCCCTTGAAGAATTGATTCGTAGGATTGGCCCAATCAAGTTACATTCATTGCGATTATTCGTGAGCCACCCTGTTGAACTGCTTGCAGAAGTACTTCGGGATTTAGAGGAAGATCAGCGCATTGTTCGAGTCACGGCGTTACAACCTGACCCCACAGACTTCTTTTGCGTCCCAGCGGATGCGGCTTCACTTGAAAGACCAACTAGAGAAGATAGAACGTTGCGAATATTGTCACAATCGGATCCGTTCTGTTCCAGATTCATTCAAGAGGTTCGCTATGTACTCAAACAGGGATGGTATTACCCCGTTTTCAAGGGAGTTGATCCTGTAGGCCGCATATTGATGTTCAAAGTCAATGATTACTTGGAAATCAAAGATATCCACATCCCACACGCATATCTTGATGAATTTGCAGAAATTTTTGAGACACTATTAGACAACTATACGGATACACTGGTCGATGTTTCCGTTTTACATGCTTTCAATGGTGAACCTATCCATGATTGTGATGAAAATATTCAATCCATTGTCGAGAAGTTAGGCTTCCGTTCAATGGGCGACAATCTACGATACATTCGCGGCGGTGTAGTCGACCCACGGCCCAGATCCCTAGCGCTACGCTCCCTCTTCCACCACCATCGTCTTCACCAAGACACTCGATTGGAAAACGAAACATTGGCTATGTCACACATTCCCGAAGTGCGCGATGATTTCGCCTTAAGAGGACGTTGCGAAATGTTCCGAGTCGATTTGAAATCCATGGCTGCCAGTCAACAATTACATCAAGGCACTAATTTGCGTAATCACCAAGTTTGGGCATCCTACAAGCACTTCCAACGACTTCTGCGCATGCGTGGAATCGAAGCTGATGAAGAATTGATGGACGTCCTCGAGTTCTTTTCAGGGCATTCAGATGCTAAAATTTTCATGGACCGTTATGCGATGAAGAGGGCTCAATTTAGAAAGTTGATACAACCATTAATTCGTTCAGGCCACATGGTTCAAGATTATCGAGGGGGATTCAAAACCGTTCACCGCCTTGAGGGCAAAGAAACATGGGAAGTCAAGCGCGAATATCTCCGAGAGATGATTGCAGATTACCCCGTACTAACACTAAAGCAATTTGAGAAATTAGCCGGAAGTCCATTCAAACCGGAACTATTGTCCAGTGTTCTACGTGAATTCGAGGAGGATGGTACCCTCATCAAGGGGTTCCTAATTGATGATTTGCACGAAGTATGTTGGGGGCGCCAAGACATGATTGAATCGGCAGATCAACTACCACCGATGCGCGATTTTGTCCTCCCTCCATCCGACCCCCTATTGCCATATTTCCAATCTCTCCTTAGGGAACGATTTGGCTATGGCAGTGCCTACATGGTATTTTGGAATGAAGAACCAATAGCAGCCTTCAAAGCTAATACTCGAAACGATATCATCGATGTTACTGATTTCGTCGGTGATTCCGAAAAAGAGAAGGAAGCATTACGTGTGATGAAAGAATTCGCATGGGAACACAATATGCCACTCAAAGGCAAAGTCTTGGATCGATTGAAATCACGTTGAATTAGATTTCAGACTAGTGCCGAACAAACGAAACAACGGATCCAGCACTGAAATCACATTCTGGTGCAATCTAGGCATCAAATCAAATAGAACGAGGGCCATCAAGAACATGGCTCCCAAACTGAGGAATTTTGCGGCGTATGCATGTCCGAAATCGAATATATTTAGGCCATTCAAATCCCAGTTCGCCTGATATTCAACATGCATCCAGATGATTCCAGCATTGCGAAAAATATTGAGAACATGAATGACTGGGACAGTGATGAATAACGCCCTCATCTTGCGATTCCATGGTGAATCTTGAACCGCTACAATAGCACCGACAAAAACAATCATCGATTGCAGTGCACTGCAACCAAGAACAAATCCGATATTCACCTCGGTTCCATCTGGATGAATCATTGGTACGTAAAAACCACCTTCACCGAGTGTATCGGTCAACAACCATCTGTTTCCCCCCCAATTGGTCCATGTTTCAGAGGATGTGCCAAGATCCACCATCATTTGTCCAAGTTGGATGTCTCCTGCCCCCGTCCATTGCAGAAAGAGGGAGGTATTCCATGCTGTGAACCAAACAATTCCTGCGTTGAGCATAGGGATGTGTTGGATTGCAAGATAAGGCATTGCAGACCAAAATACTGCCCCACGCAACCAATCGACAGCATCAACAGTTCTCCCTTCACGGAGCAAAATGGCTTCCCAACCACCGTAGGCTATACAGACAGGTAAGGCGGCGATTGACATGAAAATGAGTACCGGATCTGAAATATCAAAATAGTGTCCTGCACCCAGATAAAAATAGATACCAATGCAAACCCATCCAGGTGGTGCCAACCAACGTAAATTCTCCTTGTTTGAATGAAAGGCAGTTCCAAGGAAAATTAATCCAATCGCCACAATGAGGAGGTTGGTTTGCCCCAACTCAAGTCCAACCAATCGACCGAATGCGGAGACTACACCTGCAACGATGTCGTCCATCAAGCCCCCACAGGTCGGCAAGTCACATATAGGCTCGCTACGACGCCGTGTTGAGTCGCATGCCCGGGGACACCTTTGATTTCAGTGAGTTCATGGACAGTTACGTCTCCGACTTATCACGTGCCTTGAATTCGTTGAGTCGGGAATCAGTTGGTTTGCTGTTTTCCGAGATGCTACAAGTCATGGACAATGGTGGAAAGGTCCACTTCATCGGTAATGGTGGTTCAGCTGCTACGCCAAGCCACAGTGCGGGTGATTGGAGCAAGGAACTTGGACTTCCTACTATCGCACACACAGACAATATTGCATCACTTACAGCATGGGCGAACGACACATCATATGCGAATATATTCGTTGGTCAATTGCAGACATGGCTATCAGCGGGAGATTTGGTTGTAGGATATTCGGGTAGTGGAAATTCATCTAATGTATTGAATGGAATCACATATGCTAACGAAAATGGAGCACGCACGGTCGGAATTACAGGGAATTACAAGTCCGGTAAGGGCGGTGCTCTCGCTGAAATCTCAGATGTGACAATTGTTTGCGATACTACATCAATGGAACGAATTGAAGATATGCAACTCATCATCAATCACATTGTAAAAGAGGCTGTGAAGGCTTGCCGAGGCCTGCCGAGTCATTCATGAGGTGCAGAAATGGACCTCCCGCGTAGGCATCTGGCCAATATCGACGCTCCCGTTGAAGAACTCGATGGATGGGATGGTTCTATCGCCTATTTGGATCGTGACGGAGTCCTCAACGTTGGGCGCGAAGATTATGTGAAAAATGCTGACGAAGTAGTGCTTCTCAAAGGTTCAGGGCATGCGGTTGCAGCATTGAGGGCAGCAGGGTTCAGAATCGTCGTTGTCACCAACCAATCTCCAGTAAATAGGGGGATGTTTACACATGATGATTTGGCTGAAATGAATCAAACTGTCATTGACTTATTACTTGCCGAAAATAGTGATGCACACCTGGATTTAATTCTATATTCTCCTTACGCACCATGGGAGTACAGTCCCGTTCGTAAACCCGGACCTGGAATGCTACAGGTGGGCCGCCAATTGCTCAGTAATCTTCCTCTTGAAGTGACATTTCATTCGTCGATGCTAAAAAATCAATTCGCCGAGGGCCGATCATTCATGGCTGGTGACCGAGATGCCGATATGGGTGCAGCAATGCAGCACAACGTTCGCGGCTTCAGGGTTGATTGTAACGTTGGAATTGCAGGCATACTAGATCGCCTATTGGATGACAATGATGAGGGTGATGCTCTGGAAATATGATCGTCGAGGCTACCTCGACATATTGGATTGGCCTTGACGACACGGACGAGCGAGAGCATGGTTGTACTACACATGATTTTAATTCACTTCTCAATCATTTGACAAATTTGGGATTTCAAATCGAAGATCCCCGCCTCGTGAGATTGTGGCCATTTGCTCCGGGGCGTACAAGAGGCAATGCAGCGCTTTCGGCATGCATTATTACCGAAAATATTGATGTTTTGAAATCATCATTAGATAATTGGTTCAATCAACGATTCGCGAACCATGAATGCGGTACTGAGATTCATTCCGCACAACCCGTTCTACTACTAACTGAACAAAAATTACCGGAATCAATCTATTGGGATACTGTACAAGGTTTCGTCGAATTGTCTAATCGAGTATCTGAGTTGAGTGATATCCCTCATCTAATCTGGTCCACACCGTCTGGTAATTCAGGATTGATTGGAGCGAGTGCAGCAATTGCATGGTGCGGTCAACATGATTTTACATGGGAATGTACCGCATGGCGATCGGAATCGGGGCCAAGAAATGTACCTGAGAATCTAGTATTTGAGATGTCAAATCGATATCCGAGCACAATTCTGAATCGAGATCCAAATGCTGGCCGATGTTTAATCGCCCCTAGAACTCCTTGTCCCGTACTATATGGGATTCGAGGAGAATCCCACCAGGGCGTATTGGATGCACACGCATTTCTTCAAGACGGCGGAGCTGAGAAATCATCGGGGCACAGAGCACACAGGACAAACCAAGCCACAGATGATCATCTACTCAAAGTCGAATCCGGTGTTGTGAAAAATACACGTATCATGAAGGGTGGGCACGTAGAAATCAATGCGGGCAACACTCTACTTTCATTTTCACAAGGCGGGGATGTGAATAAACTCGCTCAACAACTGATTCCAGGTGATCGGATTGAATGGCATGGATTGTATGATTTTGATGGCGATATTCATCTTGAACGACTTCGGTTAATTGAGGGTGTGCGAAACAAACATCGTCCAAATTGTGGTTGTGGCAGTCGGTACAAATCTCAGGGGGCCAACCAACCTCTCCGATGTCCTTCATGTGGCACAGAACATCAAAATTTATGGCTGACAGAAATCATTACAACAGAATGGAAAGAACCACCGCCGTCATTTCGTCGACATTTGGCAAAGCCACTGTCGAGGATAGGTAAGTCTGAAGGCTAAGAGGTCATGCAGAACACATGGAGACCACAGAGATAGGCACTTACGCCATGACGGCATTAACGGTTGGATTGCTCATATACATCTGGCGAATGAGACAGAGTAATATTGCAAATAGTCAGGATGAACCCGTTATCGCCGGACAAGATATTCTCGATGGTGCTGCAAAAAATCCCGAACAATTCGATGATCCAGATGATGATGCTCTAGATGAAATGCAGGATTTACTGGAAAAGGCAGCCGAATCACAGGGAATTACCTACGAGGAATGAAACCCTCGTCTGTAATCGTGAATTCATTCACGTCGCCATCGATGTGCAATTCACGAATTTGTTCTTCTCGATTACATCTATGTAAGAACCAATTTTCACAGTCCTTTAGCCCGCCCCGTGCTTTCCACCCAGCTCCACTAGCATCCTCATATGCTGATGAAATCAATAGTAATGATACCTGATTTGCCTTACATTCAACAATTAGATTATGCACTGATTTTCGCAAATCACCACTTGGTTTCCCGATTTTAGCAGTCCAATCATCGACGACCACGAGATCGATATTGCTGAGAACTTTCAGTAAACTGATTGCACTACGAATCCCCATATCGATATTTTCACCCACCGCACTGAGATGCAATTTAGAAACTGCTGAAGGCGAAACATTAGCAAAAATTTGAGAAAAACGAACCGCATCGGGACTTTCTTCACAAATCCACACCACATGTTTTCCCTCTGTGAGGGCATTACGTGCTTGTTGAAGGCCCCATGTGGTGCCTCCACATCCTGCTTCGACCGAAAGGTGGACACAACCCGATGGTGATGGAGGCATACACGGTGGTCGAAGCCGAGGTACATGAGGAGTGCGGCGTCGCAATGGATATACGATTGGCATTGTGTGGCGGTTCATGGCCAAGGATGCGATTCTAGATGAAGGGAACGAACGTATTCCCCGCAGACCATTGCCATACTTTGATGAGCAGGATGACGATGTCGGACTTATCGGTGGCATCACCAGTAGCGGAGGCATCTTCCGGGTGGCATTCCTAGATACCAATCAATTTGGCCCTCATGCTATGATTATCATGCTGTTTGGATTTGCAGCCATCACTGGCAGCATCCTATTCGCACTTTCACTCTAGCCATTCAGAGATGTTTTCTGGCTGTAGCGACTGCCTCATTTACCAACTCGGCCGAAAGTCCGATATGATTGGAAGGATCGAACATTGCATCCAATTGGATATTATCAAACCGGGATGTAATTTCATTTATTTCACCACATACTTCGCGTAGATGCTTCCCATCTGAGATACAGGTCATGCTGGCACTGCGTAGAATCTCATGAGCATGGTCGCGAGGAATTCCCGCATCGACAAGTTCAATCATGACCTTCTCGGCCATAACAAGTCCATTCTGTCGTTCTATATTCGCATGCATATTGTCGGAATCAACAACACATTTGCCCATCACACGGTCACATTTCGCAAGTACATCATCTAGCAATATTGCTGAATGTGATAGCGTGAATCGCTCTGCACTGCTGTTGGCCAAATCCCTTTCATGCCACAGGAGTGCATTTTCATACGAGGGGATGATGAATGAACGAACAATTCTCGCCAGCCCACATGCATTCTCTGCAGTAATCGGATTTCTTTTGTGAGCCATAGTGCTACTACCGACCTGTTTTTCAGCATCGAACCATTCTCCAACCTCGGCAATCTCACTGCGTTGTAGGTTTCTTATCTCTTGCAGCAACTTCTCAACACTTGTTGCTACATTAGCCATCCATGAAACCCACTCGATGTATCGATCACGGCCGACGACTTGAGTAGTTACCAGTGGAACACTCAATTCGAGGTTCGTTAGAATCAATCTTTGCAATTCCCTTGCGTCCTTTCCTTGTGCGGCACCAGTGCCCACCGCGCCTAGGAATTTGCCTACACACACACGGCTTCGAATCTCGTCGAGTCGTTCTAGGTGTCGTCTGAATTCATCTAGGAATACTGCAATTTTGAGGCCGAATGTGATTGGTACTGCAGCTTGGCCATGGGTTCTACCCAGCATGACAGTGTCTCGCTCACGTTCTGCCAAATCGGCCAAAGTGCCAATGAGAGTTGACAGGATTTCTCTGTGAATATCGACACTATCTTTGATTTGCAATCCAACCGCTGTATCGACTATGTCATTGCTTGTAGCACCGAGGTGAATACACCACCCTGCTTCGCCAGCGGCTTCAGCCATCGCTTTGGTGAGGGCCATGATGTCATGCCTAGTCTCACTTTCAATTTCATCGACTCGTTCTACAGTAACCGATTCAGGATTAGCTATTGCTGCAACAGCAGCATAATCCTCAGCTGATACACGGCCGAGTTGGTTGTGGGCCCAAATTAGTGCTCTTTCAACCTCAAGTTGGCGCGTATGGCGTCCTTGCTGACTCCATACCATCTTGATGGGCTCTCGTCCATATCGGTAATCCAGAGGGCTAACAGGCATAGAACGACCCAGTTGTGGGGCAAGGGGCGCCCGTTTTGAGGGTGCCGCTTCGAATCCCATTGTCCATCAAACCAATTCAGCCCCCCAAATGTCCACCCATCCTCTTCGTCCTGTCCAATGGATTGTATGTTGTGTTTTGATTGCATAATTCATCCAGGGGGCATCCAAAACAGCCGTTTCGAATTCACCTCCCTCGCCATCCATATTGAATCGGTGATTAATTGATTGATTTTCCAATTCAATCACATCTGCATGGCTTAGAATTCGACCCACCCACTCTTCCCCCAGACCATCTGTAGACACCGACGTGATCATTATTCGATGTCCATGGGAAACTAATTCCCGCATGTGTGAACCTGCATCATGATGCCAAAGAGGTGTGAATGATTTGATGTTGAGTCGAGCACACATCTGCTCTACGCGGGTCTTTTGATAATCGCTTCTTATCGCACCTACAACTAAACCTTCTATTGGCTCAGCGGGTCGTAATCTACGCATATTAGAAGGCCACTTCCAACCTTCCGGCCACATCGATTCATCCATTTCGATTTTTGACCATGTCTGCGAACGAGGTTTTCGGCTGCCATGAACGATACGTTCTAGTGCATTTTCAAGAATCTGCATTTCCGTTTCTTCATCACCATCAATTGCTAGAGGCAGCCACGCTATTTCTGCGCTTGCTGCTTGCATTCCAGCCAATGCTGTTGTAGGTACCTGAAACATCATTGAATCGTCCCCAGTTACCCGAATTGTAACCAATCCAGCGACCTCCCATCCACGCAATGTTGCCCACCATGTGGAATAGGACGAATCCTTCCCTCCGGACGCCAGAACGAGAACTCGCATACACGTGTGAGGACAATTCAAGTCGATAGACCCGCCGCCCCCTGTGTTGAAGAACCTCCACGCGCGCGCATGATTCAGCCGACGAAGGTTCATAGGGGACTCCAAAGGTCGGCGGAGGGATTCAGATGCAACCGAGTGGAAGAGGTTACGACCATGGTATCACAACATTCAGCCCAGACGGCCGCTTATTCCAGGTGGAATATGCCCGTGAATCGGTCAAGCGTGGCACAACAACGGCCGGATTGAAGTACCGCGACGGCGTAATTCTTGTTGTCGACAAGCGAATTTCTAGCCGCCTCATTATCCCAGAATCGATTGAGAAGGTCTACAAAATTGATGATCACCTAGGTTTTGCGACGTCAGGTCTGGTGGCCGATGCACGGCAACTTGTTGAACGCGCGCGTGTCCAGTGCCAGATTAATCGAATCACATACAGTGACCGTATTCCCGTCGATGCACTAGCTAAGAGAATCTGTGATTTCAAGCAATCATTCACTCAATATGGTGGTTCACGACCATTTGGTACAGCTTTGTTAATTGCTGGGGTTGATGATAACGGCCTTCATCTCTACGAAACAGATCCATCTGGAGCATACCAATCCTATCACGCGGGGGCCATTGGCCGCGGACGAAACACCGTAGTTGATCACTTCGAAAGCAATTGGAAACCCAATCTTACTCTCAATGCCGGAATCAAGATGGGACTTGAGGCTCTACGTGAGTCTATTGAAGCCAAACTCAACAAGGATGCAGTGGAGGTCGCCGTCATTGATGCTGATGGTTACCGTGTGCTTAGTCGTGAAGAGACAATAGCCCACATTGACAAATTGAAACCCGCATACGAAGATGAGTGAGTGGAATCATGGTAAGTTTGGATGACGCTGTCGTCGCCCGAATGGAGAAGGGTGGTAAGCGTTACGAGATTCTTGTCGACCCCGATTTGGTTGAATCATTCAAATCTGACCCTACGTCTGTATCACTTGACGACCTACTAGCGACCGATGAGGTATGGCACGATGCTCGAAGCGGAGAAAGGCCAACTGAAGAAAAACTCATCTCGACATTTGGGACGAATGATCTAATGGAATGCATAACAACTATTCTTTCGAAGGGATCAATACAATTGACGACTGTGCAGCGCAGAAAAATCATTTCTGATAAGCGCCAGCAAATTATCTCAGAAATTTCACGAACTGCAATAGATCCACGTAGTAAAGCACCACATCCGGCTACCCGCATCGAATTAGCCTTGGATGAATTGCGTTGGAATCCAGACCCGTTTCTATCGGTAGAACGTCAAATAAAAGATGCCGTTAATGTTCTACGTCCAGTAATTCCGCTATCGTTTGAAACAATCAAGCTGGCCTTCCGAGTTTCAGGTTCTGCCTACGGCTCAGTTCAACGAGAAGTTCGCAGCGATGTCATCAAAGAACAATGGTTGGATAATGGCGATTGGGCATTTGTTGTAGAGATCCCTGCTGGGATGAAGGGTGAATACCTGTCTAAGGTTGCAAAAAGGGACCCAAATACAGAGGTTAAGGAACTGAATTGAGCATAGTCGCACACCCCTACGGGGTGGGCACCGTTAAAGAGGGGTGTTTGGTCGGCGGGCCGGAGTGAATACGATATGAGTGAAGACAGCACCCCCTCGGAGCATGACTCTGGTGCTGTGCGACTCGTCCATCCGGGCGAGCGAATCGGTGCCGACGAAGGCGTCGAAGTCGGACACGGAGTACGCCAAATAAATGGCGAATTTGTGGCCATGCGCATGGGAACCCTGCGAGAGAATGGAAATACCATCAGCATTGAACCGCTGAGCAGCCGATACGTGCCTAGGGCCGGAGATTTGGTAGTTGGTTTAGTTGAAGGGATGACTAACAATATCTGGTTCCTTGATATCGGTGCATCATTCAACGCAATTTTACCGATGAGTCTTGCTCCATGGAAGGTAGAATTTGGTGCAGTTCGCGAACATCTCAATGTAGGTGAAGCAGTACTTTGTCGAGTTCAAGAAGTCGACGAGACACATTCTGCAGTCGCGACGATGAAAGGCATGGGCCTTCGAAAGTTGAAGTCTGGCCTTTTAGAAGAAATCCCCCCACATATTATTCCTCAAGTCATTGGAAAGGGAGGCAGCATGCTGCAGTCCCTAAAAGATCTGGGCGATTGCCGGTTGGTCGTTGGACAAAACGGTAGAGTTTGGATTGATGGAGAGCACGATGGGATGCGTGATTTGCGAGCAGCATTACAACTGATTCGCGACACTGCACACCTTCCGGGGTTGAAAAATCGTATCGATGCGTTGGCGAATGAGTGAGTGAGAGTTAAGGAAGTGAAATTATGGGATATGGAGATTACCAATGTATGGATGAAAACGGCATTCGAGAGGATGGTCGTAAGGCAGATGAAATGCGCCCCGTTGAAATTGAATGCGGCGTCGTACCTGTCGCCGATGGGAGTGCCTACATCAAGTGGGGAAAGAACGAGGCTATTGCCGCTGTTTATGGGCCGATGGAATGCCATCCGCGCAAGGTTCAGCGTCAAGATAGGGCCATTCTCGATGTCCGCTACAACATGGCACCATTCAGCACAACAGATCGTATTCGCCCTGGCTTCAATCGTCGAAGCCGAGAAATTAGCAAGGTTACCCGCGATGCACTAGAGAGTGTCGTCGACCTTGAACTATATCCTCGAAGTAAGGTTCGAGTTGAGATTGAAATCATCTGTGCTGAAGCCGGAACTCGTTGCTGTGGAATCACCGCCGCGAGCGTAGCATTGGCAGATGCGGGAATTCCGATGAGTGACATGGTCGTCAGTGTGGCAGCAGGCAAATGTAACGGCATCGTACTAATGGATTTGAACAAGCCTGAGGACAATTACGGTGAGGCAGATCTTCCAATGGGCATCTTGCCTATGACGGATGAATTGGTGTTTTTGCAAATGGACGGTGATTTGAGCATGGATGAGTTTAAGATTGCATGGGATTACAACATCAAGGCGGCTCACGACGTACACAAAATCATGATTGAAGCACTCCAGAAGCGCTACGGAGGTGATGTTTGATGGCCATTCCAATCATCCCCAGCCTACTTCGTGATAATCTTGAAGCTCTTGCTGCTGATGATCAACGACTTGACGGTCGTTCACGATTCGCAGGGCGAGAACTTGAGATTGAAGTTGGTTGCCTTGCTAATGCAGAAGGCTCATGCCGAGTACGAATGGGTGATACCATTGTGTTCGCAGGTGTCAAGTTCCAAATTATGACCCCTTACCCAGACCGTCCAACACAGGGCGGACTAATGACTAGTGCAGAAATTCGTCCTGTATGCGGCCCCAATTGGGAGCCAGGCCCTCCATCTGAGGCAAGCATCGAGATGGGTCGAGTTGTCGATCGAGGTATTCGTGAATCTGGATGCATCGATACTAGTGAACTATGTATTCTTCCCGGTGAGAAAGCATGGCAGGTAATACTCGATTTATTTGCAATCAGTGATGATGGCAATATGTTCGATGCGTTTGCTCTGGCAGCAATCGCAGCACTACGTACAGCCACAGTTCCTGCCGAACGGTTCGACGTTGGCGAGGACTACAAATTACCTGTAGCTGGTACACCAATCATGTGCTCATATCAGAAGGTCGGAGGTCGATTCGTCTTTGACGCCACCAAGCGAGAAGAACTCGGTGGGGACGAAAGAATACACATTACATTGGGCAATGAAGGACATGTTCATTCACTCCAGAAGGGTCTAAGGGGAGTGTTTACAGCGGACGAATTCAACGAAATCATGGATGCTGCACAGTCACGTTGCGCAGAACTTCGCGATATCGTTCACAATCTGGAGGAGTCACAGTGAGTAAGAGAACACAGAAAACGGGAGCAACAGCACGTTTCGGAAGCCGCTATGGAGTAAGTGTTCGCCGTCGCGCTGGCATAGCCATCGCAAAGGTGAAGCGCGCATATACATGCCCAGTTTGTCAATATCCGAAAGTGAAGCGTAAGGTCAGTGGGATTTGGGGTTGTAGAAAATGCGGCCACACATTTGCCGGTGGTGTATGGGAACCCTTTACGCGCGCGAGTGATACCAATAACAGAATCATTCGCCGTGGTCTTGAAGGAGCAACAGCAACCGATATGGCTGTTATTGCGTCACAGAAAGCAATCGAATATGAGCGCTCTCAAGTGGAGGCAGCCGAGCGTGGTGACGAAGAAGAGTGAGGCCTGGTTGGCCACAATTACAACGTCTAGCCCCCATCATGCTGCATTAGCAGCCAGTTTGGCCTGCGAAGAGGTTCAGTACGATTTGGGAAAGTCAAATTCAATTCAGGTAGTCATTCATGGAGGTAGCGCCTCAGATTTGAGGGCAAAATTCAATTCGACGATGCGCTCATTGCGAGCTGCGAGCGAAGCATTATCGAGCATCCAATGAAGTGGTCAGTATGAGTGATAAGATTCCGATTGAACAAATAGTACAAGAATTGCAGATTGTATCACAACAAGTTGTTTCATTGCAAACACAAGTTCGTGAATTAGAAACAACCATTCAACACCTGTCTAGCCAAATTGAAGGGAATTCAGTGTATCAGCAAGTGGGACCATTGCTAGTTGAAGTCGAAGATCTTGATGCTTTGAACAAGAGTCTGAGTGAAACCTGCACTCAATTGTCCGATCACGCTGAAAAATTGAGTAATCGTGAGAATGAATTGAGATCAGCGTATGAAAATGCGGTCAAACAATTTGAGTCAGCGTAGGTGATGCATTGAGTCAAACGCGTGTCGATGACATGGAACGTCTCAATCAATGGATTGGAGCAGCGATTAAACGTGGTGCTATTGCAGTACTCACTCACCGAAATGGCGACATGGATACTGTAGGTTCCGCATGTGCATTAGCCAACATCATCGGACCATCGGCACGTGCATGTGGAATTCACTTATCGACAATGGCCCGTTCGATGATAGGAAAAACAAATGCCGATTTCCTAACTCTTGATCAACATGCGCCATCATGGCCACGTAATTTAGGTGGCTTGATAATCGTCGATGCCGCGGGACCTAGTCAACCTGGTATTGAATTGCCTGATGTTCCAAAATGCATTATCGATCATCATTCCGCCGGCAAATCCTTTGAATTTGGCGATTCTGATTTGGAAATCAATTGGAATACCTGTTCTACCGCTGAAATCATTTTTGCGTGGGGCGAACAATATGCGAGTACACGAATAGATAACCAATCACGAATGTTGCTATTAGCGGGAATCATTACGGATACTGGCCGATTTAGGCACGCCAATGCAGATGCATTGGCAACAGCAGGACAATTGTCTGATGATGCTGATATCGATTTTTCTGGATTCATCGAGGATATGGAATCAGTAGAACTGAACAATTCACAGCGTGTAGCAATCACAAAGGCACTATCTCGAGTCCAAACATTGGACGCAGGCCGCTGGTTTTTGTCATATACTAGAGCTGGAACAAACGAGGGAATTGTGGCACGATCCCTGATTACAGCTGGAGCCGATATCGCACTAGTTTCACGCCGGTCTAATGGAGAAACACGCCTTACAGCAAGAGCGTGTCGCGCGGCAACCCGTGGAGGCATACATCTTGGTTCATTGATGGAAAAGATGGTTGAACGCAGCGGAGGTGAAGGTGGTGGACATGCAGGCGCTGCTGGATGGACTGGCCCGATTGATGATACAGATGCGACATCTGGATTCATTTCGATATTGATGTCAAATCAAGGAGATGAAGTTAGTGGATCCTAGACTTGTTGTTTCTAAATTGATATCTGGTCAAGGGTCGGAAATTATACCCAAGGGTCAACATGAGGCATTGATTGTAGCTGAGCAAGCCATTGGTGAGGGCAAGACACAGTTAATCGGCGACATCATGCCACACTTGAATGAAATTGAATCACACATTATCCAATATCGAAATGCACAACTAACAAATGACGCTGATTCAGCACAAAAATCGTTGTCAACTGCACTAGATATCAGTCGTTCGAAGCAACATAGAGATCACCTATTAGAGGCAAGAATTAGAATGGAATGGGGAATTTTGAGAGCCAGTTTAGGAGAATTCGAACAAGCCGGAATAGATTTGAAATGGGCATTAGAGCGAATTGGAGCAATTTCAGAGGGTCATCGGTGGCATGGAATGGCATTGTTGAATATGGCCACGTGGCACCTCAATCGAGGTGAATCAGGAATGGCTCTAGCTATGCACTCTGAAATTTCTAGACACGGCCCTCATTTGGTAGAAATAGTTGCTTTGTCAAGACGGCAAGCGGCCGAGATATTAATTGAGAAGAATCATATTTTCAGCGCACTACGTAATCTTTGGATTGCTCACCATGGATTTCGTCAGTCGAATATGGAGGAGGCTGCAGTTGAAGCAGGATTGCATTGGATTGATATTGGATTAACAGAAGTTTCAGTCGATGCACCAGAAATGAACCAGGCAATTGAAATGGCTACTCCACGCTCAGCAGGAGAGGCAAAGCCGCGAGTCTGGATTAACCCAAACGATCTCATTATGATGTGTGATTGGATAAATTCACGTACTGATGATACTGAAGCAATTGCAGTATTGGAAGACGCTTATCTTGCTCTCCAATCATAACTAGAAAACAATTGTAATTCAGATAAATCCCATGCCAAGGGAACTGGGGGGGTCAGGCACCAACCGACTTCGGAGATGCTTGCATCGACAGATTCCCATGAAATTGGTGTCGGCTCTACATCAATTTCAATCCACACAACATCACCACCACCCTCAGCAAGATTAGGTGCGATTTGCAACGCAGTGCCTAATAAGCCAGTTTCTTCGAACACTTCTCTGAGGGCTGCTATTTCACTATCTTCACCATCTTCGACCCACCCACCAGGTAGTTCCCATCCTCGTTCGATGTTTCTGACCATCAACCAACATGATTCCTCATCATCAATCGGTGCCGGGGGTGAACTCGAGGGAGTTACCCATGCGACTACCCATGGTTTAGCCATCAAATCCCTCATGGTATGTGGACATCATCATCAGAATCCAACCCATTCTGAGCCTGTTCAAGATATGGTTCAGCCCACATTTCTCCACGCGTCAATAGTCTGCGCGAAAGGAAGAATGCAGCTGCGAATTCACCTTCACCCAACAATCTCTTCAGATTATCCTCATCAAGATTAATTGAAACATCGGCAACGTGGTCCTCTATTTGTTCAACATCATCAACATCAAATTGTGTTGCCAATGATTGCATTTTAGAGAGGAATTGGTCACGAATTTCAATAGATGGTTGTTTCCACGGTAATCGTTCACCTGTCTGTATTTGTGATTCCATACGTTCACGGAATGAATCACGCAAATCAAGATGTGGTGCATGTGATTGAGCCTGATCATAACACAACCATGCTTCGTCAAATGAACCACGACGTTCGTGTGCACGTCCTAAATCTGCCCACATTTCAAAATTTTGGGGCCTATTTGAGAGAAGCAACCGAGCCAAGGGAATACAAACATCATCACTGTGTGATTTCCACATACGCTCCACTCTACGACCAAACAATACGTTACAACGTGGATCGGTCAAATCGAGTTGATCAAACCTTTCGCAAAACACCTCGAGTTTCTCCTTGTCCATTGAATTAAACCAAAGATCGGGATCTAAATGGTCTCTGATTAGCGCTGCTTCAAGCAGTTCCTGGCCAACATCAAGAATTGGCACTCCCTCTAATTGATTCACTTGTTCAGGGTCCCTTCCCAAAACTGCAAACAAGTCACTAAGTAGTGCTCTCAATCCAATTTCATCTGATTTTTTCACTTTGATATTGGCTAATACACGCCAATTTTCAGGATGTGTAAAATCATACAAAAGTGCCTGTCTTGCGTTCTGTTCAGCCCATTCTGAATTCTCAACTGAACGTTCTGGGTCCGACTCAACCAGTCTCAGAAATTTGGTCGCCTGTGTTCGATGTCGATCACCCAAACTACGACGGGGATGTTGCAGCCGGCCAGCCAATCCTTCAGCCACATAATCACCTATTGTACTGAGGTAAATGGCCCCATGTCAACACCTGGGTTTAATGTCGCATCATAGCCAATTTTCGCTGTCGTTCCATCATCTCCTCTAGATGGGTCCAAACTACTGCCTTTCTGCCCGGACAGAATTATCGTATCGCTATCGGGTTGCCATCTAGTCATCATCGCCCATTCGACTCGCACTGGGTCTGAGACATCAATGTCCTCATTGACGATTGTAACCATCTTCATACTGCGGTGACCTTCTAGGGCTGCAACGATTGCTTTTTGACCATCATCTGGTGAATTGGGTGTGATGCTAACAACAGCAGACAACCACCCACATCCTCCTTCAGTCATGTGTACATCGTGACATTGAGTAACCTGAGAAACAGCAGATTTGATTGTCGGCGCTCTTGGCAAACCCATGAGAGCTTTATGTTCAGCTTCCGCCGGTATCAATGCGTGATAAATTGGATTATTGCGATGATGTAGGGAATTGATTCTAATCACAGGCTCCATCCGTTCCTCATCAATTGTACCAGTAATATCGACATATGGCCCTTCAATATCATCCTCAAGTGTTATTTCAGCACTCATAGCATATTCGGCATTGGCAGGTACTGGAATCCCGTTTTCCAATTTGACTAACGACAATGGAACACCGTAGAATCTCTCGTGCAAGGTTGAAGCGACAGTCAATTCATCGATATGTTGTTCAAATGACATTGCTGCAGCTAGTAAAACGACAGGATCACAACCATTTACTATGGCAATTGGTATCGTATCACCGTTTTCTCTTGCGTTGTCCAGCATAGTACGTAGATGACGAGGAACTAAACGTGCTACAACATGGTTATCATCTCTGAGCAGTTGACGATGAAATGAGACATTTCGTTGACCATCATATTCTGCTATCACGATACTGGCTGACATATATCGACCCCGATCTTCAGGGTAATGGTGTGGGATTGGTATTTTCGATAATTCTACAATTTCTTGTGTATTTTCAAGTACGGGTCCCGACGATACAGAATTCAGAGATTGTGGATTCTCCATTGCCCACCCTAATACGTCAATCAAATCACTTGGTGTAATATCCAGTACTGAACATAGCCGTTCTCTAGACAGCACATTCATTGCAGCAGAATGACCAGGAGTTTCGCTAACTTCAGCCACTATCATCTCATGATTCCTATCTACAGATAGTTCAAACAATCCGTGAATACATGATACTGAATCACTTGGTATGAATGCACCAGCGAGATGGTCACGAAAGGCCATGATTGACTGGGGGAGGGGCAAACGTATGATAATTAGGGGTGATTGAACTCAATTTCGGCCCTGCGTGGGCTGATTCTCACCCGTCACGCTCATATACGGACGGTCGGTCGCCGGGTTGCTCCGTAGGAGAGGTACTGCACATGGGTCGCGGATTGTTCTCTGGTACAAAGATGAAGTCGGACCGTCTAAAGTTTCGTTGGAAGGATAGCGGATTTAGAAAACGCCAAGAAAAGCGCCGCCAAGGTGGTGTATTGAAACACGACCCACTGCAGGGCAGTTCACAAGCAAAAGGCATCGTCATAGAAAAGGTCGGCGTCGAAGCCAAGCAGCCCAATTCCGGTATTCGAAAGGCCGTAAAAATCAGTCTTATTCGTAGTGGTAACAAACTAACAGCATTCGCGCCTGGAGACGGCGCAATCAATTTTATTGACGAACACGATGAAGTGATGGTGGAAGGTATCGGAGGTCGTCAAGGTCGTTCATATGGTGACATTCCAGGAATTCGTTACAAGGTTATCCAGGTCAATGGTGTCTCTCTCGATGAGATGGTCCGTGGACGCAAGGAGAAGCCAATTCGCTGAATGAGGTTGCATACATGTCTGACGAAGAGATTGATGAACAGCCTCCTGAGGAAGAGGAACCTGCAGTTGAGGTAGACATCAGTCCGATTGCTGGAATTGGTACTCTTGTTTTCGGTAAATGGGATGCCTCTGAAGTTACATGTGAAGATCCCGGTATTGCACCATACATCAATCTACAAACTGTGGGGACACCACATTCTGGCGGGCGACATGCTAACGCATGGATGGGCAAGTCGAAACTTAGCGTTGTTGAGCGTTTCATCAATGGATTGATGCGGACGGGTAGAAATGGTGGTAAGAAGCAATATGCGGCAAAGGCGTTTGACGACGCACTTGATGTAATTCATGAGAGGACCAAAGAAAATCCTCTACAGGCCCTAGTGGATGCAATTACACATGCAGCACCGATGGAAGAAGTGACCCGAATCAAATTTGGAGCTGTATCTCAACCGAAGGCAGTTGATAGTGCCCCCAGCCGTCGCTTAGATGTAGCACTTCGAAATCTATGCAAAGGCAGCATTGCAGCCACATACAAGACAACTAAAACTCTCAAGGATGGAATCATCAGCGAGATCATGAAGGCCAAGGATGGCGACGTCGCATCATATGCTGTTGGAAAGAAGGAAGAAGTCCAGCGCATTGCAGCATCCGCACGTTGAATTCAGACATACCCACGCGTGGGCGCGCGCGTGCGCACAGGGGGATTTATCAACCATGTTCAGGTCGGCGGACTCACCTAGGTGCTTATCATGGGACGTAAGGAAGACAACATAGCAAAGGCAACAGAAGTCATGCATCATCGTGACCAGATTCGCAACCTTTGCATCGCAGCCCATATTGACCATGGAAAAACAACACTATCAGACAATCTGATTGCCGGCGCGGGCATGATGTCAGAAGAACTAGCTGGCAAATCTAGGGTCCTAGATTTCGATGAGCAGGAATCCGCACGCGGTATCACAATTAATGCTGCAAGTGCATCGATGGTTCACAATGTAGATGGGTCAGATTTTCTAATCAATCTAATCGATACTCCTGGTCACGTCGACTTTGGTGGTGACGTGACTAGAGCAATGCGTGCAGTTGACGGTTGTTTCATATTGACATGTGCTGTTGAGGGGGCCATGCCTCAAACTGAAACAGTTGTTCGCCAAGCATTGAAGGAAAAGGTGAAGCCCATATTGTTCATCAATAAGGTGGATCGTCTAATCAATGAGTTACAAGTTACACCCGAAGATATGATGGCTCGATTTGAGCAACAAATTATTCGTGTCAACAAGCTAATCAAGCAATTCGCACCTGATGAATACAAGAAGGAATGGCAAGTCAGTGTCATGGATGGTACTGTTGCCTTCGGTTCTGCATACCATAATTGGGGCATTACAGTACCCTATATGCAGAAGTCAGGAATCAATTTCACACAAATTTTCGAATATTGCCACAATGAACAACAGAAAGATTTGGCAAAGAAAGCACCCGTACACGAAGTACTGCTTGATATGGCAGTAACAAAATTACCTAATCCGATTCAGGCTCAAACATACCGAATCCCGAACATTTGGACCGGTGATTTGGAATCTATGGAAGGTAAATCAATGCTCGAATGTAATCCAGATGGACCATTGGCGATGATGATTACCAAGATTTGGATGGACCCACATGCCGGGGAAGTCGCTGTAGGTCGCATCTACTCAGGATCAATTAATCATGGTGAAACAGTATGGGCAATTGGTGGATCAAAAGCCGAACGAGTTCAACAGGTAAGCATGATGGTGGGTGGAGACCGTATTCCCGTTCCAAAAGTTGTCGCTGGCAACATTGCAGCAATCACAGGCATTCGATCGGCTGCCGCTGGTGTCACGGTCACGTCAGACAAGGATTTGATTCCTTACGAAGCAATTCGTCATTATTCGGAACCAGTTGTCACTGTAGCCGTCGAGCCGCTGTCGATGAAGGATTTACCTAAATTTATTGACGCATTGCGAAGTCTTGCCAAGTCAGATGCATCATTGCAAGTGACAACAAATCAGGAAACTGGAGAGGCACTTCTTGCAGGAATGGGCGAACTACATCTAGAGATTACAACATATAGAATTGAAGAGGAACAAAATATCAAAGTTAAGGTCAGTGAGCCAATTGTCGTATATCGAGAAGCAATCAATGGCAACAATGTAGGACACCCATTTGAGGGTAAATCACCTAATCGGCACAACCGATTCTACATTGAAGTTGAAATGTTACCACAGGAAGTAGTCGATGCCCTACGTGCCGGAGATTTCAGAGAAGGTACTATTCGAAATAAGGATCAGAAGGAAATTGGTAACCAATTTGCCGAGTTGGGTATGGATAAGGATATGATGCGCAAGGGATATGCTATCCATGGAACAAACGTATTCATCAATGGTACCAAGGGTATTCAGGGACTTCATGAAACACGAGAACTATTGATTGAAGGATTCAATGAAGTCTGCAAACATGGTCCATTATGTCACGAACCAGCAATGGGGATGCTAGTCCGTCTGACAGATGCAAAGTTACACGAGGACGCAATTCACCGAGGACCTGCGCAAACCATTCCAGCCATGCGTAACGCTATGCGAGGTGCTATGGTTAGGGCAGGTACGACAATAATGGAACCAATGCAGAAATTATTCGTCTCTGTTCCCAATGATTGGCTGGGCGGTGTTACTCGAGAGGTTACGCAACGTCGAGGTGTTATCGAAGACATGCCAGCCGATGGCGAAACTACTACTGTTATTGGAACTGTACCAGTAGCAGAAAGTTTTGGATTTTCAAACGATATACGTGCCGCCTCACAAGGTAGGGCAATATGGAATACTGAAAACTCTGGATTTGAAGAATTACCACGTATGTTGCTAGAGAAGGTTGTTGGCGAGATTCGAACACGCAAGGGAATGAAACCCGAAGTTCCTGGCGAATCTTATTATGCAGACTGATTAAGATATCCTAACCATTTGGAAATCTGTCAAATCGCGCAATACCTGCATACCAGGTCTATCTGGTAATCGATTCAAGCATGCGTGGGCAGCTGCATGGTATCCCATGGCCTTGTCATGAGCATATTGAATTGATCCAGAATGTTGTAACTCCGATACCACACTGTCTAGGACATCCCGATCAGTTTCATCGATACCAGACCCAAACACTTCGTAGAAATTGGCCAATTCATCAGTATTCTGTTGAAGTGCATGTATAGCGATTAGCGTTTGTTTACCTTCAATGATATCACTGCAGGCGGGCTTGCCCAGAGTGTCACTATCTCCCGTAGCATCAATCAAATCATCCATTAGTTGGAAACACAACCCAACATTTTCACCCCACTCTGCCATGATATCGATAGTATCTTGATTTGCGCCTGAAAGAATAGCACCAGTTCGTGCACATATTGTGAACATAGCCGCAGTCTTACCACTAATCATGTGGATATATTCTGATTCTGATACATCGTCCCTTTGCTCAAATGACATGTCTTGTTGTTGCCCTTCACTTACTCTTCGAACCATACTGCCAATTATTTGTACCAAATCACGAAAATGCTCATCATCAAAATTTTGAGATTCTGCTAATACTTCAAATGCAACAGCTAACATTGCGTCTCCTGCATTTATGGCAGTTGGGTGATCGTATGCGATGTGAACCGCAGGTCTTCCTCGGCGCACGGAATCGTTGTCCATGATGTCATCATGTACGAGAGTGAAATTGTGAATAATTTCTATTGACGCCCCTAGGTCATATAGTCCATCATTTGCATCCCCAACAGCATCCGCTACCAGCCATGGCAATATTGCCCGAAGTCGTTTCCCTCCGCCATCAATTAGATGAATCATAGCCGCACGAAGTCTATCATTTTCTGATTTGGATAGTGCATTAATCACCCTCGATTCAACAGCATCCTTGTGGGACTTCAGGGCTAACAATACACCAGATTTTGAATCAATATTAGAACTGGAATCCATCATATGCACCTCCCCAAAATTACGAATCTTATCATCGGCATGTGACGGCAGGTCGTCAAGATTGCCCCACCATTCAGGAAGAATATTCTCGGCAATCAATCGGAACCATGGAGCAATTACTCCGGATCTTTGGGGGTTATCCGATAGCCAAATCTCTAATTCGTCTTGTGTAACCCATTCCAATTGCGATACTTCGTTCGGATTTGCATTCATTTTCATCCCTGAAGGTGCACGAGCGAATAGGATGTGGTCCAATTCATGCTCGACCCACTGTTCATCAGCCCTAGATCTATACATCATTCTCGTTATGAAATGGATATCATCAACAGATATTGTATTCGCATCTATACCCAATTCTTGTTCCATTTTCCTGATTGCTGCTAGTTTAGAGCCTGATCCTACATCATCGTTGTCTAATTCGTCATTGTCATACAATGGATGACTACAAACGGTATTCGCCCATACATCGGGAAATGTAATTTTGTGACTAGCTCTTTTCTGCATCAATAATCTGTCATCATTATCGAATAATAATATGGAAAATGCACGATGGAGCACCCCATCACCTAGATGGGCTTCGGATTTACTCATCGAACCAGTCACAGTATCTTTAGAATCAACCAAGATAACTTGTTCTGACATCATCATGACTTGTTCAACGTCATACCCCTCATCAATAAGAGTGGTATTGGAATCGCCATGTGTCCGTTCCACAACCATTGGAAGTGAACGCGTCACATGAAGCCGCCGGTACAGATTTTTCTATCCAGCCACAATCCTCGTACCAATGGTATGGCCATGTTCAACAATATCCAGTATTCTAGATGGATATTCCCCATCTACTAACCATACATGTTCAACTGACTTTGAAATTTCATCTGCACGTTCAACTTTTAGGAAAATTCCCCCCGTCACGTCGATATTTTCGGCATGATGACCCGAATATGCCATCTTAGCATCCCACAAAGGTATGAGTTCACCAGATGAATCCGAACTAGTCATCAGACCCGCAGTTCCACCCATTGCGAATATCGTGTGAGTTACATCTGGTAATTCTGTACTCAACCTTAGCATCAAATCATCCCCAGATAATATACCGAAATTCCGCGGTTTATCACACTCTACAACATCGCCAAATGTGATGTGTATACCAGGCAATAAAAAACGATCTAAATTGCCCCTAAAGTCGGTGCCAGTATTGACAACGAAATCACGAGGAGGGTGGCTTGAAACTGATAATGGATACAATGAATTTATCACAAGATTGTGTAGATTGTCCATATCACTGCGAACGATATTGATGCCTTCTTGCTGTTCTAAACCATCGATATTTCCTTCATCTAATCTGTATTCACGAGCCCGGATATGACCAAATGATCCAGCACCATGTACGATTACAATATCATGGCCCATTTCAGATAGTGATTTCACACAATCTCCAAGTTGTTGAATCTGATTATTCTTGGCCGTACATAGGGATTTTTTGTCAGAAATTAGACCCCCTCCCCACTTCAAGATTATGCGGCCCATAGATGGTCTAGGGGGTCTGCATTCAAAGCGATAGCGTCGCTTCATTCATCTAGGAGTCCGATGTTCACCGGTTCATGGGCAAGCCAACACTCGAGGAGTTCCGAAGGTGGCTACAATCTGAAATCAATGAAATTGAAGCAATTGAAGAGGGTGTTGACAAGGCAAAGCGTTTGCTTCAATTAGAAATGGCACTACAAGAAGCAATGGCATTCGATGCTGCATGGGAATTGCGAACCGAATCATCAATTATCCCAGTTGTTAGGGAAAAGTCAGTTCGTCTGCTATCATCAGCTCCAGACACTGAATCTGTGACTGAGTCGGGGTTAATATGTGCGTCATGTGAAGCAGTAATAGATGATGACTTGCCATTTTGCCCCGCATGCGGAGAGAACCGCTAATCATTCTTCTTCTGCGGCTGCTGCTGCTTCCTCATCTTCCCATTCTGAAATCATAATCAGTAATTCTGGGTGATCTGCCTCGATAACGGCACAATATCGCCCCTCAACCTCTTCAGTGAGGTATACAGTTGTACCAGCGTGGTATATTGTATCACCATTAGCTTCCATTTGAATGCAATCTACTTCGATGATTATTGGACGGTGGTGGTGTACGTGACCTGCATTTGCTGCAGCTGTTACGGTTTTAGAAAGGTGAACGTGTTTGCGATCTCCTGGTTTGATGCCATGCTCAAGCATATGTTCTTCTTCATCCGGAGAACAAGGATAATACAACAGATTCGGTGTATCATCGGTTGGCAAATCCAGTTCAATTTCAACAGTATGGGCATACGTTGCCCGAACCATATCGCCACGAACATCGTACCTCCCCTTCGTACAGGTTTCACTAACGGCTCGGATGTGGTGGGGGCGCAACCAGTGCATTCGACGATCCCGCTTGGTTAGCGCTTCAACCATTTCGCGAACGTCTACCCATCCATTCAAATCCATTTCTAGGTCGAATTTTTCTGGAAAATGCCTCAGAATTCCAGCCATTCTCCTTCCAAGAATATCTCGTTCACGATCACTCATGATGAATTTTCCTTCCTCATTACAGGCTGGACAATTCTGTCCGTCAAAGAATCCGTGCGACTTGCAGTCTCTAATCATCGAGCCGGCGACCCGACTCACCTTCATAATGGGTTCTGTGCCCATAGGGCACAATTCCCTCTCAAGGATTATGGGCAACTGGCAATTGGGCATATCATGCGCGCCGTACTAGTGGGGTATTGCCGCACAGCATTTCATCGAGCGCATAGAGGGGACCTCAAGGACACTCGACCTGAAGATATGGCTGCTGCCGTAACCAAGGGTGTGTTGGAAAGAACCGCAATTTCAGGAGAAAATATTGAGGATTTACTACTGGGATGTGCATATCCAGAAGGTGAACAGGGCCTAAACCTTGGTCGAATCACTACATACATGGCTGGTTTACCTAATACAGTACCTGGGATGACTTCCAATCGATTGTGCGGATCATCAATGCAAGTTATTCACACTGCAGCTGGAAACATTGCTATGGGATCTGGTGATGCATTCATTTGTGCCGGCGTTGAATCAATGTCCAGAATCATGCGTGGCGGATTCAACCGTACTCCACACCCGGGACTTGAATCGTCATTTCCGGAAGCATACATCAGTATGGGTATGACAGCAGAAAATTTAGCCACTAGTCATAATATCCCTCGGTATGATCAGGAGCAATTTGCTGCAATGAGCCATTCAAAAGCCATCAGTGCTCAAAATGATGGACTTTTACAAGATGAAATTGTTAGTGTATCAAACATAAATGTTGATGGATGTATGAGAGAACCTAATATGGAAAAGATGGCTCAACTTTCACCTGCATTCATTGAAACTGGGTCAGTTACTGCTGCTACTAGTTCTCCACTAACAGATGGAGCTTCGGCCATCATGGTTTGTTCGGAATCATTTGCAAACGACAATAATTTGACACCATTGGCATCAATTGTTTCTACATCAGTAGCTGGCGTTGGACCCGAAATTATGGGATATGGTCCAGTACCGGCCACCATGAAGGCATTGAATAGAGCAGAAATCACCATAGATGATCTCGATATCATTGAATTGAATGAGGCGTTCAGTTCACAATCCTTGGCATGTATGCAAGATCTTGGTTTGAATATGGATGATTCTAGAATCAATGTTGATGGCGGCGCCATTGCCATTGGACACCCACTAGGTGCCAGTGGATGTAGAATAACTGGCAAAGCGGCTAGTCTTCTTCAGCGTACTGGAGGCCAATTTGGATTGGCAACAATGTGTATCGGCGGTGGAATGGGCATCGCTACAATCCTCGAGAGATGGAATTGAAGTCACAATAGGCTTGATATGTGCCAGACAATGGCGCACCATGGGCTTTGGTATTCGAGAGGGTCGCCGCCAAGCAAAGGAGAACTTATCGGGTTCTGAGGAGGGTGATTGCTCCCGATGTGGTGGAAATGCTGCACCTTCATCGCTTGCTGATTATTTGCAGTGTAGTAAATGTGGATATGAATGGAAAGATCCAGAAGCATCTGAACAGTCAATTGGCCCACGTGATTCGATTAGTAGAGATACTGAAAAATTGAATGAATTCAAGAATGAAATGGAGTCGGGACAAGGTTTGGCCCGAGTTTTGGGCGTCGATGATGGATTGGATGCAGAGCAAAAAGCATCCCTTGGACGATTGCAGGATAAGTGGATGTCTGGAATGCAAGGACAGTACAATGCAGCAGAGGAAGAAAGAAAACCACTAATGATTGCATTCGATGATGAGGATAATTTGTTAGAAACTCAGGTTGGTGCCATTCACCTTTCAGACAATGTTTTTGATGGTGGCGAAGAAATTAGAATCGAATATCCTGGACTTGGCACTGAATTTTATATCATCAATGAAGACGATGAACTCGGGTGGAAAAGGGGTCGATCATTGCCAGAAACTGCAAGAAATATTGCATCAATCATTAACCGGACGAGTCAACTTGTCCATGCATCTGCAGAAGGCACCAGTGTAAACATCGAGTTACGAGACGTAACTCATGATTCTGAAAGTCTTGTCATTTATGTTGACGATCCGGGTGGTAAAAACATGACAGTTGAACGTTTGGGAATGATTCTAGACCCTGATGAGGTTCAGGTATACCAAGACTACCACAAGGTAGTGCAAATTGCATTGGCTGATGGGATTATCACACCTAGTGAGGATCAATTACTATGGGCAATGCGTCAAAATTTGGGTATCAGCGATGAAGATCACGTTAGAATTGTTATTGATTTGTTTGGAGAAGCAGCAGTCAAAGAATGTCCAAGTTGTGGCATCAACGCCCCGTTGTATACTGAGCACAGCGCATGGTGGTGCGAAGGGTGCCAGCATTGGGTCTGAACGAGGCAATCCTTCTCTGTAATCGTACAGTAAGTTGGGCATGGTTGAAATACCGGATAGTATGGGTGGGTACCAGAGGTTGATGATATGTCAGATGAGACACTATACATTGGTGTAGACTTGGGTACCTTTCGTTCGGTAATGGTATCCAGCGATGGTCATGATGAAAAGGTGCTGACAGTCATTGGTACACCCAAGGATCAAATCGCAAAGGGATTCCTCAAGAGAGATGTTCTATTTGGCGAAGAAGCACTCAAAAATAGACTTGCACTGAATCTATTTCGACCGCTTGAACATGGTGTTATCAAAGATACAGCAGAGGACAGGAAATTTATTGCACATTTCATTACCAACATTATTGGTCGTGGAGATCCAGAGGATTATGACCACGTAGTGGCCGTAATTGGAGCTCCCGCTGAAGCAAGTCACGTTGATAAAACAGCAATTTTCGATGCTGCGGCAGGAAGTGTCAATGCATGCATGATTATTTCTGAACCATTCGCAGTTGCTTATGCACTTGACAAGATTGAACATACGTTGGTCATAGATATTGGTGCAGGTACAACTGACCTTTGCAGGGTCTATGGTACTGTTCCAACCCCAGCTGATCAAATGCACATTAATTATGCTGGAGATAGAATAGATGCAGAGATCATCTCAGAGATTCAGAAAAAGTATGCAGGGGCGCAAATTACCAAAGATATGGCACGTCGTTGGAAGGAAGACTATTCATTCGTCGGAAATTCAGAACCTGACGAACCAATTATTGTTGATTTCTCAATCAATGGAAAAGCAATGTCGTTGGACATCACAGATTGTATTTGTGCGGCATGTGAAATTATTGTTGACCCGATTGTAGCCAATGTAAAGGAACTGATTGCTGGTTCAAATCCCGAATATCACGATGCGTTCCGACGCAACATCATTCTAGCTGGTGGCGGTTCAGGAATCCATGGTTTGGGCGATATGATTGAACAAAGACTAGCGGATTTAGGCGACGTTGAAGTATTGACGGTCGAAGATCCACTTGAATTGGGTGCAATGGGTGGCTTGAGATTGGCTATGGAAGTCCCAGAAGACATGTGGAAGAATCTCACATTAGCACACCGCTGAGCTACTCTTCTTCAGCATAGAGTGCTACACTATCTTCGGATACTAGACGTAAGTTGCATTTTGGACATCGTTCATCTGCAGATATATTCAGTGGTTGAATGGCCAATAAACTTTGACAATGCGGACACGATGCCAGAACCTCATCGGGATCCAATGCTATGTTTTGACTAAGTGCTGGTGATTGCCCATCATACCATGCTCTGAACATGGGATGCCTCAACAATCTCAATCGTTGCATCATAGACCAACATAGGAATAACAGGAGTAATCCCTGGATATACCCCCATGAATCGGATGTTCCCTGGCTTGCGGATATGAATTCGATAATCATCATTAGAAAACACAATCCTATTGCAATTATCCAAATAATCATGACCCATGGTAGTGCCCAGGATTCGCGATGGAAATATCCCCTTACTACTATGACACAAAATGGCAATGGCAATAACACGATTATGTAAGATGTTGAGCCCAAAATTGAGCCCAGTGTTGCGAATATAAGGAATATTATTAGCGTCAATGTGAAGATGAGCATGGTGCCAGATTGACGATGCGCATTAGCGAGTTGATCGGAGTGTAACTCATCTGTCATGGCGGGCTCACGAGACGGTCAGAAATCGTTCTTTCCGTCTCAACTGCTCAGAGGATGGATTGATGAAGGCCGGGCGCGACCATCAATTATGACGCGGGATGTGGATGTGGATATCCACAGCAATGCACTCGCAGGCAAAAACGTAGCATTGGGTGTGACTGGGGGCATTGCCGCCACGGAAACAGTTCGAATATGTCGTGAATTAAGGCGTCATGGGGCATCAGTATCTGTGATTATGACTACAGCGGCTACCAATGTGATTACACCGTTGGCTGTTGAATGGGCATCTCAGAGTAACGTAATTTTCGATTGGTCGCCAGAAATGTCACAATTAGAACGATTTGATGCCGTTCTTGTTACCCCCGCTTCGCGTAATTTCATATCGCGATATGTGAATGGAATGATGGATCACCCATTGCTGATGACGTGTTCGGCAGCTCGAGCACGTGGCACTCCAATCGTTTTGGTACCCTCAATGCACAAGGATTTGTATGACGACCCAGTTACACATGATTTACTTGATTCTGTAAGTAATGCATCAATCATTCTTGGGCCATTTGAGGAAGGTAGGTACAAGCAACCAGATCCCGTTCAAATCGTCGCTGAATTATGTCATCGAGTCAATACATCGACTGCATCTATGCACATTGCTATCACATTGGGGGCAAATCGTGCCCCAATAGATTCAGTTCGTGCTATACAGAATGCATCAAGTGGCCAAACAGGTTGGTATATTGCTGAATATTTGCATAGATATGGGCACACAGTGACGGTTATTGCAGGTAAAACTAGTGCCGACCCATCATTCACGTTGCCCAATGTCATCCGTGCGGGAAGTCCCGACGAAATGCTAGATCAATGCATGATTGTTGCAAAATCTAAACCCGATGGATGGATTCATGCTGCAGCTGTTCTCGATTATTATACGGCACCATTGGATGGAAAGAAAGCAAGTGGGGATAATCAGTGGATTCTAGAATTACAGCCTGGCCCCAAACACATCAGCGAATTGTCAGCTCACATAGGAGATGCTCGTCGAATAGGATTCAAACTTGAAACCAATGTGACTGTAGACGAATTACGGCAACGTGCAATTGCTCAAATCGAGACGTACGGTGTTGATGCAACGGTAGCTAACATCATGGAACAAATGCATGACCCCGATTCACCTCGAGCATATTTTGTAACTGATGATGGGATGGAAGAATTACAGAACATGAATGACATGTGCGAATCAATTGTAAATGCCCTAACATCATAATTTCACGATGATATAGCGTCACATTCAAGCAGATGATGATGTCGAACCCCGAATATGGCAGACCATGGGAAGGCCAAGCGGGGCATCCCGCCAAAGTCTGACTTCAACGCATGGTATCCTGCAATTGTTGAGATTGCAGAACTCGTTGACAAGCGATATCCAATCAAGGGAATGGATGTATGGAGGCCATACGGCTGGAAAGCAATGCGTTGTATCGACGCATTGACCCATTCTGAAATGGAGCGTACCGGGCATGACGAAGTTCGTTTTCCATTACTAATTCCTGAAGATCTTCTAGAAAAAGAGAACCGATTGGTATCATTACTAAAGCGCGCTCGTGAAGAAGGAGTAGATCCCAGTGAATTGCGCGAACAGGAGGAGGAGGCTGGATTCAAGAAGGAAGTATATTGGGTGCGGCAGGCTGGTGAAACAGACCTTGACGTACCTATGTTCTTGCGCCCGACAAGTGAAACTGCGATGTACACATTGTTCCCCTTGTGGATACGAAGTCACGTTGATTTACCACTGAAAACATACCAGATAGTCAATACATTCCGATACGAGACAAAACAGACGCGTTCATTCATCCGTGTCCGCGAAATCCACTTTTTTGAAGCCCATACAGCACATGTTGACGAAGATTGCGCAACAAGGCAAATTCAAGAAGATTTGGAAATTGTATCAAGATTAATGTCTAACATGTCATTACCAGTGATTGTTTCAAAGAGACCTGTATGGGATACGTTTCCTGGTGCATGGTACACCATTGCAATAGATGTCATCATGCCTAATGGACGAACATTGCAAGTGGCATCCTGTCATCATTACAAAGATCAATGGGCGAAGGCATTTGACATTTCATATCAGGATGAGGCGGGCGACACACAGTATTGCCATCAAACAACCTATGGGATGTCAGAACGCTTGCTTGGTGCGGTTGTTGGCATGCATGGGGATGACAACGGATTGATTTTCCCCCCACCTATTGCACCAATACAAGTTGTCATAATTCCAGTTGCTCAACACAAAAGTCCCGCTGTATCTCAGGCGGTTGAAGCCGCTGCGGAATCATTGAGAAAAGCAGGATTTAGAATCAAAATAGATGACCGAGATTTACGCCCAGGACAGAAGTATTGGGATTGGGAAATCAAAGGCGTACCACTGAGATTAGAAATTGGACCGCGCGATGTTGAAGGAGGAAATGCTCTTGCAGCACGTCGAACTGGTGGGAAGCAACCAATTCCATTGGAATCAATCGTTGAATCTGTACGAAACCAACTTGATATTGTCCATTCGGAACTTTCCGAACGAATTCAGACTCATGAAAATGTATGTGTAAATAGATTGGAATCATTGGATCAAGAAATAATTGATGGTCATATCTACGAAGTAGCATTCGATGGAACCGATTCTGATGCAGAAGTTCTAGAAAAATCAACGGGATTAACAATTCTGGGAGATGCTATGACAGAATTTAGCGAATCACAAACCTGTATTGTATCAGGTAAGATGACGACACGACGTCAGCACCTTGCTCGAATGTATTAATTTCGACCACGTAGGCCGCATACGATGTAGCATAGGCAAATGACTGCTAGTATAACGTCTGGAATTCCAATCGACCCTGTAGGACTCCACGCTATGTGTTCATTCATACGATGGAATTCGACCCAATTTAGTTTCATACTTGTTGAACATGTACTGTGAACCTCAGTCGAACACCCTGAAAGAAAATTTCCAAATCCATAAAATAGATTTACTACGACGGCTATCAATCCAGATAATCCGCCAATTAGAGATATTTTGTGTTTGATGGAACGGCCACCACCACTAGGGTCATCATCGATATCAAAGGATGGATTTGCCGGCATATCTTCAGGCATTGGCAACGGTGGACCATCGGGCAATACATCGATGAGTAAATCATCGCCATCTATTTCTGAAAATTGTTCGGCTAGAGCCCTCTTGGTTTCTCCACGAGTTATTCCCACCCGATCTAGAAAATCTGTCCCATATATTCTCTCTGCAAGACTGGCTAAAACAGGGTCATCAGCGATTTCTTCTGGCGAAAGATTCCCGTCAAGGAGTTCTTTTAGACGATTATCGTCATCACTCATAGTATCCCTCTGATAATTGCGCGTACCATCTCTTCTTCATCAAGGCTGTGTATTATTGGGGCGTACTTGTCCTGATTACTTCCGTTCTATTGCTCTGTGGGCTGCACTGACGATGTCATCGGCCTTCATACCTAGTAATTCCAGCAATTCATCACTTCCACCCGATTCACCGAATCGATCTTGTACCCCGATTCTCTCAATGGGGACAGGATTCATGGATACTACACATTCAGCTACTGCACCACCCAATCCCCCGATAACAGAATGATCTTCGGCTGTTACAATTGCTCCACATTCCTGAGCCAATTTGTCTACAAGTTCTGAATCTAGTGGTTTGATAGTGTGCATATCGACAACTGTAGCCTCTATACCATTGTTTGACAGGATTTCTGCAGCATTCTTGGCTTCATTCAACATTACCCCACATGCGATAATTGCAACATCATTACCCGTTCTATGCACATGACCCTTCCCAATTTCCAATTGATTAGCAGATTCTTCAGTATATGCACGCATAACCTTGTTTCTAGCAGTTCGCATATATGATGGATTTTTATGATGGCGTAGTGATAGTGTTAGCGCCTTAGTGGATATATCATCACATGGATGTATGACTGTCATGTTGGGCAATGTACGATAGATGGCTAGATCCTCAATTGATTGTGCACTGGATCCGTCTGTTCCTGTGTGAATGCCCCCGTGACTTCCACAAATATGAACAACGATATTGGGTCTTGCTATACCATTTCTAACCTGTTCAAAACCACGCTCAGTGAAAATTGCAAATGTAGATGCGAATGGAACATATCCTGAGGTTGCCATTCCTGCAGCAACCAGCATCATATTCTGTTCTGCAATTCCTAAACTTACTGTATGTGATGGCTTTTCCTTTCGAAATAAGCAGGATTTAGTCGATTTACCTAGATCCGCTTCCAGCACTACAACGTTATCATCATCGATCATTTCTAGCAATGCTGAGCCATATCCATCCCGACTTGCTCCCCCACTACTAGCGGCACTCACGATAATTCCTCCATTGCCAATTCAAATTGCTCATCGGATGGTGCTGCACCATGGAATTTCGGATTATTCTCCATGAATGATACGCCTTTGCCCTTGATGGTATGCATTACAATGCATGCGGGCCCATCTGTCACCTGATTGGCCCAATCAATAGCATTTACAATTTCATTCATATCATGACCATCAATCTCCATAACAGCCCACCCGAATGATGCAAATTTTTCCGATACGTCGAACATTCTCATCTGAACTTCACAAAAATCATCATTTTGAATTCCATTTCTATCTACAATGACCTTCAAATTACCAATTTCATGATGCACTGCGGCCATCACACCTTCCCAGACCTGTCCTTCCTGTAATTCTCCATCGCCTAGCATCACCCACGCTGTTCTATTGCTATCATCGAGCGATGCTGCTATTGCGCATCCAATTCCAAATGAGAGCCCCATTCCTAAACTTCCAGCACTGAAATCAACTCCTGGACACCATTTCATGTCGACATGTCCTTGACATGTGCCCCCCAGTTTTCGGTATGAACTCATATCATCCTCTGAAATGAATCCGCGTTCATGAAGAATCGAATATACGCCCGGACTTGCATGTCCCTTGCTCATGATGAACCGATCTCTGTCGCCCCATTGTGGATTATCCGGGTCAACACGTAATTGATGGCCGTAGAGTGCTGTTAACATATCGATTGCGCTCAGGCTCCCACCCGGGTGTCCAGCACCAACCCGATGAACCATACGAACGATATTTCGTCTACAACGCTTCGCCATGGCTTCTAGATCATCGATGGACAAACCCATACCACTGCCAACCATTGACATCCCTGAAATGCTCCTTCAATTGGGGGGTCTTTGAGCGTTACCGCGGCGGAATTGGTTACTCATCGCCGCATAGATGGCGGTTTGAGTGCATCAATAAATCTCCTAACGCCATCAATCGCAATCGCAATCCAGTCAATCAATAGGTTCCCTCGACCATTCTGGGTTTTCGGCATCCCCCTAGTTGCTAGATATGTAAATACCATGAAGAACCATATGAAAAACACCAATGATAGCCATGTAGGTAGTGTACCAATTACGCGTTCATCACAGATTGAATGACCTGTTCCTGAATCGATATGTGATTCACTACAGAACCACTCTGCAGGAGCTCGAATCGGTTTGACCAAATTCGCAAGTACGATGAAAACCGCTACAGCAACACCCATCAACGCCTCACCAGCAATCATTCCAGCTGATAGCAAAAGCCCTCGTTTCGATACCTCGGTTCCTGCCTCTACAGCTTCATCTGTCGGATCACCTGTGAGCGTCCCATCTACACGTAGATGTACGGTACGCAATACGAAATGATTCAAAATTCCACCAATAAATATTGTTGCCGATAGATAGAATGGCAGATACATTCCAATTGCTACTGACATTACGGGAAGACCTTTCCATATGATAAGAATCGCAATTAATACACCCAAACCCAACATTGGATAGTTCACAGTTCCTCCAAAAATTCCTTCGATTAGCGTACCTATGATTTCAGCCTGGGGGGCATCTAGTGCTGCGCTACAATTTGGCGAACCGTCGGCGTAAAATTTGACAGGATTATCCATACAGTATGATTGTGTTATTCTGTATGCATCGTTGAGAACGACAAGCGTTAGGGGTGCCATTACTGCCCCTGTGATGACACCGACAATCTCTGCGATTTGTTGTTTCCATGGTGTAGCCCCTACAAGATGGCCTGTTTTCAGATCCTGCATTACATCCCCGGCAATTGCAGCATTTACAGCTACTACGCTCGCAATAATCAATGTAGCATACATCAATTCATTTTGTTCCATCCCAAGTAGTACATCCCCTACAACCCAAACAAGCAATGCAGTACCCATCAAGGTAGCAATTGTCATACCAGAAACCGGTGAATTGCTAGAGCCAACAACTCCAGCAATGTAGCCTGCAACTGCAGAAAAGAAGAATGCTGTTACTGCTAGGAAAATTGAACCTACAGCACCCAATATAATCGATTCAACTAAACTCGCACCCTTGAGGTTCAATCTCCATGTGTAGAATATGAATGTGAGGAATACTATTGCGATTAATACCGGCATCATTTTTTTCATAGGTAAATCTTGTTCTGTACGAGGAACACCGTCAATTTCATCTCCCAAATCAGATCCAAATACACGTTTAACTCCGGTCATGATAGTTTTTCTCATTGACAACAGTGTCCACAGTCCACCAACTACCATGCAACCTACACCAACAAATTTGACATGCGTACTCCATAGTGCGTGTGCGCTGTGTGCTACATCCATGCCTCCACTAGGCCACCCATGCACCAATCCATAGATTGGAGTAATCAATAGAACACCAATAAGAGCACCTGTGAAGATGTATGATGCAATCCGTAATCCTACGATGTAACCTACAGATAATAATGCAAGAGATAGGTCCGAAGCACCATATATTCTAGCACCCAGAACATCAATTCCTGCCATTACTTTTCCTTCAGCAATCTCAAAACCTTTGACGAACCAACCATATATTGCTCCCAAACCAAGTGCGTATAGTATTACAATTAGAGATGAGCCACCCTTTTCACCAGCAACCAAAACTTCCTCGCAGGCTATGCCTTCCGGATATAGAAGAGCTTCTTCGACAATAAATACTCGCCTCAATGCGATTGTAAATATCGTCCCTAGAACTCCACCTAAAATAGCGACGCAGAATACTGTAACGAAATTCATGTCATCTGCAAAACCCATCACTAGTAATGCAGGCATTGTAAAAATGATCCCAGCAGCCAGTGATTCACCTGCTGATGTCATTGTCTGTACCGCATTATTCTCAAGAATTGTTACATCCTTGAATTTCAATAAACGTAACACTAACATTGACATGACAGCAGCTGGAATAGACGCTGATACGGTCATTCCCATGTACAAACCAAGGTATGTATTGGCCGCGGTCATTAACGCCCCCAGAATAAGTCCGAGGATGATTGCGCGAACAGTAAGTTCTGCAATATTCTCCTCGGGAGCCACGTAAGGTGTAAACGTAGCCGTCATGATACGACCACATCGATTCGGACTGTCAAATATCCGGTCACCCATACAGAAAATGTTCAGGTCCCTACAGGGACCTAGAACATGAGTATCATAAGCAAGCCAGCGTCACGACATACT
>Ga0208522_1000039_pt1 | contig 74975 bp, 71 predicted proteins | sample ETNtaG_25_FD_185763 | JGI IMG/M metagenome (GOLD analysis project Ga0208522, IMG submission 185763) | Marine microbial and viral communities from oxygen minimum zone, Eastern Pacific Ocean - ETNP201302SV86 (SPAdes) (version 2) | ecosystem: Environmental > Aquatic > Marine > Oceanic ... | reverse complement strand
ATGACCCCGCCCGAAACGCGAAGGTCACTGCCTCGGGCACGTCGAGAACCAGCTCCCGGATCAGTGGCGCCAGCATCCGGGCAGAGCGCACCCGCGACGTCCAGCTCTCGGCGGCGAGAATGTCGTCCGCTACGCCCAAGGACATTGGGCCGCGCACCATCACCTGGCAAGCAAGCCTCTGGCCTTGCTTGAGATCGCTCCGTGTCAGTCGCGCAAGTTCGGTAGGCAGGGGCGCGCCTGCGCCGTCGATGACCCTGACGCGGCACAGCCCGCAGGTTCCGGCGCCGGCACAGGCTGACGGCACCGGGATGCCCGCGCCGTTGAGAATGCTGAGGAGCTTCTGCCCGGTGTGACCGGTGATTTCTGTGCCGCCATTTATGGTGATTGGTACCGGCCCAGATGGCGAAATAATCGACCGCACGCCGATCACCATTCCTGACAGGGCCAGGATCAGCACAATGATCAGAACCGTGCCGAGCGCGATCTCGATCATAGTTGCACACCTGAAAAGGCGGTGAAGCCCATCGACATCAACCCGGTGACAATGAACGCCATGCCCAGCCCCCGCAGACCGGCAGGAATGTCGGCATAGTTCAGCCGCTCGCGGATCGCAGCCAGTCCCATGATGGCAAGCGCCCAGCCGATACCCCCGCCGAGGCCGAAAACGACGCTTTCTGCAAAATCATAGTCGCGCTGCGCCATGAAGAGGCTGCCCCCGAGAATGGCGCAATTCACGGTGATCAGCGGCAGAAAGATGCCAAGCGCGCGGTAAAGCGCCGGCACGAAGCGATCGAGGACCATCTCCAAGATCTGCACCACCGCCGCGATCACCCCGATAAAGGCGATGAGGCTGAGAAAGGTAAGATCGACGCCGCCAAGTCCGAGCCAGTCCCAGGCATTTGGCGCGAGCAGGCGCGAGAGGATCAGATAGTTGAGCGGTACGGTGATCGTCTGCACCACGATGACCGCAATGCCGAGTCCCACGGCGGTATCGAGCCGCTTGGATACTGCCAGGAAGGTACAGACCCCCAGGAAGAAACTCAGGATCAGATTGTCGGCAAAGATCGAGCGAACGAAGAGATCGATCACGGCGCTCTCCTGTTCGGCTCGATGGAAATCTCATAGTCGGCGGGCTCGATCTGGGCAGGGCGGACCGACCGGATGGCCCAGATCAGAAGTCCGAGCAGGAAGAAGGCGCTGGGCGCCAGCAGCATCAGATTGAGCGGGGTGAACCAGCCGCCATCATGGATGGTTGGAAACACCGTTTGTCCGAACAGTGTCCCGGCACCGAACAGTTCACGCACAAAACCGATGAGCAGCAGCACCAGCCCATAGCCGAGCCCATTGCCAAGCGCATCAAGAGCGGAAAGTCCCACCGGATTGCGCATGGCGAAGGCCTCGGCCCGCCCAAGCACAAGACAATTGGTGACGATCAGGCCCACGAATATCGAAAGCCGCTGGCTGATGTCGAATGCGAAGGCCTGGATCACCTGGTCGGCGACGATCACCAGCGAAGCGATGATGGTGATCTGCAGGATGAGGCGGATGGAGGTGGGGATATGGTGCCTGATCGCGCTGATGATCATGCTGGAGGCAACAAGCACCACGATCAGTGCCAGCGACATTACCAATGCCGTCGTCATCGAGGTTGTGACCGCTAGGGCCGAGCAGATGCCTAGAATCTGCAGGGTGACCGGATTGTTGTCGATCAAGGGAGTGTAAAGATGCTGCAGCCGCTTCATTGCAATCCCGCCCCTTGCCGAAGATTGGCCAGCACATCATCGAAGCCGTATTCGCCGAGCCAGAAATGGATGGCGGAAGTGATGGCGTTGCCGGTGCGGGTCGCCCCGGTGATGCCATCCACCTCGTACGCGCTGGTCGCCCGGCCCCTGACGACCGACAGCCTGATCTCGCCATCGTCGCCGGCGAGTTCCTTGCCCGGCCACAAAGCCTGCCATGCTGGCTCCTCGATACGTGCGCCCAGGCCCGGGGTCTCTCCCTGTTCGATGATCGAAAGCCCGGCCACGGTGTTGAGATCGCCCTCAAGGGCCAGATGCGCCCGGATGGTTGACTGGTAGCCAACCGCCGAGATCGGCAGGATCACCAGGCGCAGTTCACCGTCCTCGCGCAGGATGTGGATAGGGGCCAGATCGGCCCGGCGCCCAAGACCGGCTATGTCCGCCTCGCCGGGTATGATCGAGGACGTTTCGGGGACTTCCGCCGCCGCTGCGATATCAAAGGTGGCCGGGTCGATATCGGTTGGCTCACCGGTCTCAAGGTCGACAACGACCGTTTCGAGGCTGTCCGCGCCATATTGGGCGACAATGTCGGCGAGGCCGGGCATGCTCTCGAGCATTGCGGCCAACCGCGCTTCCCGTTCGGCCGCGAGATTGGCATCCCGCATCGGCGCCAGCAGCACGGCAGCGCTCGAAACGAGCAACGCGCAGATGCCCGACACGATGAATGCCATGGCGATCGTCTTTGTCCGGCTCTCATTGGGCAGGGCCAGGAGTCGCGCCCACCAGCTCAGGGGATTGAGATCAGGCATGGCCGCCCCTCCATTTTCGCGTGGCCACCGCGACTGCGGCCGCATCGAGCAGTGGCGCAAAGAGCGAGGCAAGCAGGGTGGCGAACACCACCGCCTGCGGCGCATCTATGCCTGCATCCGCCCAGCCGAAGATCGCAACCAGCGCGCCGGCCAGCGCGCCATATGCCCAGCGTCCCATTCTGGTGGATGCCGAAGCGACCGGGTCGCCGATCAGGAAGACCAGTCCAAAGACAAGGCTGCCCTCAAGAAACGGCGCCGCAGGGTCTTGGCCGAGCGCAAACGTAGCCAGCACCAACCCCATGGTCGCTGCCACAGCGATCCGCCACGAAAGCACGCCCATCACCAGCAGAAGAAGCGCGCCGAAGCCCGCCGCGACGGCGACCAGTGGACCGGTGCCGGTGTGCAGTACTTCGGGGAAGGCGAAATAGAGGAAGGCCAGGGTGACTACACCTGCATTGACGACATTGCGCCCCCAGCCGCCGAATATCTGTTCACCCATGACGGTGCCGAAGCTGGCTGCAAGCACGATCTGCCACATCTCGGTGGTACCCGACGCCAGTACGGCAACAGCAAAGGCGGTGATCAGCGCGATAGGGGACAGCGGCTGAGCCCGTGTGAACAGGAACACGCCTTGCCAAAAGCTGATCACCGCAAGCGCCACGCCGAAGCGCTGCATGGTAGCAAGTCCGAGATCCAGGCTCGCGGCCACTACCACCGGAAGCATCGCCGAGACGATGATCCAGGAAACGGTATCCCTGTGCCAGACCCCGCGCATCACGCCGCCTCGAGCATGTCGAGCACCGCTCGCAGCCGCGCACCGAAATCGGTTTCCCCGCCCGTCGCATAGGTCGCGAGGGCCAGATCGTCTTCCCCCAACTGCAGACAACCCAGTTGTGCTGCCCGGTCCGCATCGCCAATGCTGAGCGCGCGCAACAGTGGAACGGCCGGCATGTCTGGTCCCAGGGCCCTGTCAACCGCTGCAGTTGGCACAAAGGCCGCCGGTGACGAGGCGCGGCCCAGCGCCGCGATAAGCCAGTTGCGAGCGCGCGGTTCGATGCGGGCCACCACGCTCGCCTGCAGGTGATAGCGCGAGAGAAACTGCGCTTCGCGCCCGTCGAGTATGGCGCCAGAAAGAATGCGTTTTGGTCCAGGCGTTAGTTGCGGGCGGGAAAGGGCGTGAAGGTCTGCTCCTATCGGCACCCGCAATAGAAGCGGCTGTTGCGTGCCAGGTCCGGCAAGGCTGATGCGGCGCGAAAAATCGACGGTGCCACGCGCGAGCAGCTGTCCGAGCGCTGCCACGTCCTGATAATTGATATGCCACACAGGTGCGCTGGACGTCGCCGGATGCAGCCTAGCGATGTGGGTGCCGGGAAGTCCGGCGGGATGGAATCCGGTGAATCGCACCACCGAGACACGGTCCTGCGGCTCCACCAGATCGACGCCGTCACCCTGGCAAACATAGACTTGGCCTTGCGTCAGAAGGCGGAGCGCACCTACGCCGCGAGCGAAGCTGTCTTCCATCCCGCCCATGACCACCGCAGGATCAGGCGCAAGAGGACGCGTGTCGATCGCAGTGACGAACACTGCCGCTGGCTCGGCATCGGGTGCCGGTATCCGGTCGAACGGCCGGGTGCGCAAGGCGGGCCAAAGCCCGGCCTGCTGCATCAGCGACCGCAAGCCTGCCGAAGTACCGGCCGCCGCCAGGTCAAATCGCACCGCATCCTCCCCCTCTGGTATAATGGTCAAGAGGGACAGTCGCCGCTGGGGGCCGATTTCGATCTTTTCGATCCGTCCGGATGAGGGGGAAGTGACCACGATCTCGGGCCGCTTCCGGTCCCGAAACAGGGGCGTGCCAGAGGCGACGGCCTGCCCTGCTTCCACCAGTATTTCGGGGCGGATGCCGGAATAGTCGGCGCCCGCAAGCCCCATTTTGGGGACGCGCGTCGGGACAAATTCCCCGTCCGGCAATGCCCCTGCAACAGGCAGCGGAAGCCCGTGACGAATGACTATATTCATCCTCGCCTCATTTGCTTTCCGCCAAGAGCATAGGCCAAAAATTTGACCAGCACATTGTTCTAGATCAATACTCGCTTGGTCCTTTTGCTGATAAGTTGCGTGACAACTTGGGCGGAGAGGAGAACGCGATGTTCAGGCTGACTAGGTTCGCTTCCGTTGCGGGCATGCTGCTGGCAGCATGCGGGTCCGCTTTTGCCCAGCAATCGCCAGCCACTCTGGAGATTATTGAACTGTGGCGGCAATCGGGGCATGCCGATTCCTCATCTGCATCGTTCACGCACTGGCAAGGCGAGAGCGAGGTTCCTGCCAATTGTGCCACCTGCCATTCCGGAGAGGGCTTCCGCAGTTTTTACGGAATTGACGGTTCAGCCGAAGGCGAAGTCTCGCACCCGATCGTCCCTGGCGGCGTCATCGATTGTGCGACTTGCCACGAAGCCGGTGTGTCGGATATCGGCAGCGTTCGCTTCCCGTCTGGCCTGACGGTCAGTCCGCCCGATGGCACAGCTACCTGCATGTCCTGTCATCAGGGCCGTCAGTCCGGCATCGACGTGGCTTCGGCAACCCAGGAACTGCCGGACCACGACGTCAATTCCGAGTTGCGCTTCGTCAACCCGCACTATGCAGTGGCCGCAGCGACGCTCTACGGCAGTGAGGTCAAAGGCGGTTATGAATATCCTGGGCGCACCTATGCGGGGCGCTTCGCCCATGTGCCATCTTTTGCCACCTGCGTAGATTGTCACGACCCCCATAGCACGCGGGTCCAAGTCGAGACCTGCACCGGCTGCCACGAAGTCGCCGACCTCACAGCCATCCGCACCTCAGGTGCCGACTTCGACGGCGATGGCAATATCACCACCGGCATTCATGCGGAAATCGCAGCGCTAAACGCACAGTTGCAGGACACAATCACTCACTATGCGGCCAACGTCGCCGGAACACCGATCGCTTATGCTGACCGCTTCCCTTACTACTTCGTCGGGGGCGCAGAGACGACGCCGGCCAACCGCTACGCGGCCTGGACACCGGCGCTTCTGCGGGCTGCTTACAACTATCAGTTCATTGCCAAGGACCATGGCGCGTATGCCCACAATCCGCATTATGCCGTGCAGCTGCTTCACGACAGCATTACCGACCTTGCCCAGGCAAGTGGCATGAACGCAAACTTGGGGGAGCGTCCGTAAGCCAGCAAAGGGGAAGGCGCGTTCCGCGGACTTCAAGCCATGTTCGCGACCCAGTCGTGCAGAACGGCCAGCAGGTCGCGCTGACCATCTACGCCAAGCTGCCGCATTCTCCTACAAGCCGGGGGACAGAATCTGATGGCGATATGGTTTCTGCACCTCGGAGAGCCCGTTCTTTTGATCGTGGACGGTGAGTAAACCGCACCGGGTTTGCCGGAGGCTGATATACAGCCCGACCGCGCGGATTCTATCTTCGTGCGAATAGATGAACTACCTAATTTGATAGTCCAAGTTTTCGTCCGCATCTTCCAGATTGTCTAATTGTCAGTCAATGTTGTGGGTCTTGGGCCGGAGTGATAAAGCTGCCGAGCGCAACCCGGCGACGATCCGTGCGGGCAGCTTTGGCGGAGTACCTCATGGATGGAGAAGCAAATCTCGTCGGATTGCCGCAACCCAAGCGGGTCTCATTGTCAGAAAGCGTTGCCGATACGATCGCCGAGGCCATTGCCACACGCATCATCTTGCCGAACGAACGCATCGTGGAGACCTCGCTCGTCGAAAAGCTCGGCGTCAGCCGCGTGCCGGTCCGCGAAGCCCTAAAGGTCCTTCACGCGCAGGGCATTATCAGTGGCGGGGGCCACAAGGGCTATCGCGTCGCCGCCTTTGAGCCAGGCATTACCCAGCAGATCATGGAAGTGCGCCTAAGCCTTGAAACCTTCATGCTGCGTGATGCGATCGAGAATTGGCGCGAGGGCAATGGCAGTCCAGCCGTTCTCCAAAAGCCTATTGACATGATGGTCGCCTCTGCGCTGTCGGGAAGCCTGCGCAACTCGCTGATTGCCGACCTCGAATTTCACAGGGCCATCCGACACGCTGCAAACAACCCGATTGTCGGCACCCTCTGGGACACGATCGCGCGACACGTCTTGATCGTATTCAATTTTGAGCGGTTTCGGGACGAAGACCTCAAGGCCAGTGCCCGGCAGCACGAGCAATTTCGTGACTGGATCGTGGGTGAGGTGGCCAAGCCATCGACGCCATTCAAGGAAATTCAGGAAGCGCTCGAAAATCACATGCTGCTTATCGCGCGCAAGAAAACCGGTGACGTTTCAATCGCCAGCTGACCCAGCAGCAAGACGGGTTTGGCTGTTACCAGTTATCCGCGAACTCACTCGCCCCCAGGCTCGACGGCGCTCACTCTCCAATAGCGCTGTCGCTTAGCGCTCGGTTGCTGCCTCTTGCGGCAGATAGATGACGAGTTCGACCTCGAGCTTGACTTCGGGCCCTCCGAGCGCGGCTACGATGAGGCCCGTATGGGGCGGGCGATGGTCGCCGAAGAACTTCTTGCGCTCGGCGCCTACTGCAGCGGAATCGTTGGCGTCGACCAGATAGGTGGTGATTTTGACCACTTGGGACGGGGCCGCGCCGATGTGGCGCAGGATAGCAGCGATATTGTCATAGACCTTGGCCGCCTGTGCGACAGCGTCGCCCGCACCCACCAAAGCGCCATCCTGATCTTTTGATACCTGGCCTGCGACATAGGCGAAGTCGCCAGCGATCGCGACGTGCTCATAGCTGGGAGGCGCGTAAATGTCGGGTGGGGTCACGAGACGGATGGGCAAGGTCATGACAGTTCCATTCAGTTGGCAGAACGTATGTTTTTCAGTTTGTAATACAAGCATACAATGAAGTAGCTTTGGCCGAACCAGCAAGGGGATGCAAGTGAGACTGGAAGGTATGGTCGCCGTTGTCACCGGCGGCGCGAGCGGCATGGGGCGGTCCACGGCGCTGTTGTTTGCCCGCGAAGGCGCAAAAGTGATCGTTGGCGACGTTGATGATGCAGCGGGTGCTGACCTGGCCGAGGAGGCCAAGGCTACCGGACTGGCCATCGGCTATCAGCCTACGGATGTCTCAAATGAGGAACAGGTCGCCGCGCTCATCGCTTGCGCGGAACAGGACCATGGCAAGCTCGATACCATATTCAACAATGCCGGCATCGAGCAGCCGGTCACGCCATCGCAGGACGTGACCGAGGCCATCTTCGAACGCGTCATTGATATAAATCTCAAGGGCACCTTTTTCGGCTGCAAGCACGCCATCCCGGCATTGCTGCGCAATGGCGGCGGCACCATCGTCAACAATTCTTCGGTGAGCGCCTTCGCCAATGTCGGCGGCAATCTGAGCTATGCGGCATCCAAGGGCGGCATCATGTCGATGACCCGCGTCATCGCCATCGAGTATGCAGCGCGCAACATTCGCTGCAACGCGATCAATCCGGGCGTCATCGATACCGGGATGAACCGGAGGAACCTCGAAAAGGCCGCGGATCCAGACGCGCTAGAGCAGAAATGGCGCTCGATCACCCCCCTCGGCCGCATGGGTACGGGCGACGAAATCGGCGAGGCCGTGCTGTTTCTTGCCTCGAAACAGTCCTCCTTCGTCACCGGGATCGGGCTTGTCATCGACGGCGGGAGAATCGCGACATGAGCGGTAAACTGGACGGCAAAATTGCTATCGTCACTGGCGCAGCACGTGGCCTCGGCCGCGCCATCACCCAGCTGTACGCAGCAGAGGGCGCAACGGTCTATGCGCTCGATGTCCTGGAGGGCGAACTCAAGGGTCTTGCCGAACTAACGGGCGATATTCATGCGCGAAAGCTCGACCTCACCGACGCCGAAAGCATTGAGCCGACCTTGAAAGCCATCGAAGCTGAAGCGGGCCGGATCGATGTGCTGGTCAACAATGCCGGGATCATTTTCTTCAAGCCTGTCGAAGCGGTGACCATCGCCGACTGGGATCGGCTGATGGGGGTCAATCTCAAGGGGGCATTCCTTTGCGTCAAGGCGGTCGCACCGGGCATGAAGGCCCGCAGAGCGGGCGCCATCATCAATGTCTCAAGCAATGCTGGGATCGTCGGTGATGTGGACGAAAGCACCTACTGCGCGTCCAAATTCGGCATCGAGGGCCTTTCACGGGCCCTGGCCAAAGAGTTCGCGCCCTATAATGTCTCGGTCAATATCGTGACGCCCGGGCACGCGATGCATACGCCGATGAGCGAAACGACCTATTCGGCAGAAATGCGGAAAATCTGGAAGAACCCGATCGAACTTGCGCCGGCTTTCGTGCACCTGGCCGTTCAGGACGCCAGCGGTCTCAATGATCAGCGCATCAAGGCCTGGGATCTGGTGCAGGAGATATCGTCCCGGTGAAAAGCGCTCCGGTCCTGAAACGGACCGGAGCCAGTTGGGACAGAAAGTCAGACGGTCGTGGTCACGCGATGCGTGCCACCTTTTTCTGAGCGGCTCGTTACAGTCACCGATGCGCCAGGCCTGGCGCGCACCAGCCACTCGATTGGACGACCATTGGCGGTCCATTGCTGGCCCCAGGGTGACCAAGGATAGAGCCGCTCATTGCGCCCGGCGAGATTGCCGAGATCGGCGGTTTCCGGGTTCATCACCAGTTCCCCGCCCTCGACGCTGATCGATGCGGTGACAGGCTTGGCCACCTTATTGGCGATGGCCACGTCGGAAAGGTTGGTCGGCAGATAACCGAAATTGCTTACGACCGCGCGGACCTTGTAGAGGTCGCTGCCGATCGGGGTTATGGCGACGTCTTCGACCTTGACCTGAGGCGCTGCGGCCGCATGCTTGAGATTGAACAAGACGTTCTGCCGAACCATTTCCTCCAGGAGATTGCCGGGCGGATTGCGATAGCTCCAGATATTGACCATGCCGCCAATTTCGATCTTGCCCAGCTGCGGGTGATCGAAGGGCTTCCAGTCGCGCCAACCCTTCTCGGCCATGTTGGCCCTGACGTAATCATAGACCTTTTGCTGCACCTCTTCATTGCGCGGATAGAGGTTGTAATAGCCTTCCTTGGGCACCCCGGCCGTGCGCTCGAGGTCCCAGAGCTCGGTGCCAAAGGAGATGATCCCCATCTCCTCATAGGTCCAATCCATGAGGCCGCCACGGCGCACGACGGATTTGTCCGGCGTGAATTCCTCGTAGATCGAGACAGTTGGATAGCCGGTCAGCGCCGTGCCGACCTTGCCGATTTCCTTATAGAGGTTGATATCTCGCGCGCTCATAGCGCTATCGGGCTTGGTCATGGAGGGCCGCAGGATGATGCCGCCATGGGTGTGATAGGCGCACATGCCGCAGATATTGGGATGGTCGAGGATGAACTTGGCCATGCCGAAGGCTTCCGGCTCGGACAACGGATGAATACCGGCGCCATATTCCTGCGGTGACCAATGCGTCGGGAAGTTGCGGTTCATATTGCCGTCGAATGGCTTTTCGACCGGAACATTCACGCCGTCATAGTTGCGCACAGTGCCTTCGGGATACATACGGTAATATTCGCCGCCTTCCTCGCCCGGCGTGCGCTGCACCATGATGTCGGGATTGCTGGCGCTCTTCTTCCACTCGCCCTTCGGGTCGGGCACGCGCATCCAGACGATGTAACCATCGCCGTCGATATCCTCGGGGATCAAGCCTTCGAGGCGGTCTGCGCCGGGCATAAAGCGGCCATTGCCGCACCAGTTGTAATAGGGCGGGACGAGCGAGAGCTCCGCGCCATCGGGATTGATGCGGGGAAGGATATAGAACACCTGGGTGTCGAGGAGACGCGTCGCTTCTTCGTCGATGCCGTACTGGGTGAGAAGGTGATAGACGGCATAGAGCGCCGCTGCAGAGGTTGCGTGTTCCTCCGCATGGATCTGCCCGTCGATATAGTAGCCGGGCTTTTCGGCGGCAGGGCCAGTCTTGGGATTGGTGATTTCGATCAGCCAGACGTCGCGCCCCTGGAAGCTTTTGGCGAGCGAGGTCATTGTGGCGAGTTCAGGATAAGCAGCGACCAGCCGGCGCAGTCGCTCCGTCATCTCGTCATAGGTATAGTAGCGGTCGAATTTCACATCGAGATCAGTCATGGCATTTCCTGGGCGGCAATTTGGCCGTAGGCGGGTTGCGGGGCAGTGCGGATGCAGGCGCTGAAGTGGCCCGGCGAAACCTCGACCGGCACCGGCACGATCTTGGCGCAATCGGCTATCGCAATGGGACAGCGCGTGCGGAAGACACAGCCGGAGGGCGGGTTGATCGGGCTCGGAATGTCGCCCTTGAGAATGATCCGGTCCTTGCGCGCCGTGATGTCGGGACTGGGCACCGCAGAGAGCAGGGCCTTGGTGTAGGGGTGGTTGGGATTGCGATAGAGCGTGCGCGTCGGCGCGATCTCCATGATCCGCCCCAGATACATGACGATGACCCGGTCGCAGATATGCTCGACGACCGCCAGATCATGGGCGATGAAGAGCATGGTAAGGCTGAACTTGTCCTTAAGGTCTTCGAGGAGGTTGACCACCTGCGCCTGGATCGACACATCGAGCGCTGAAACCGGCTCGTCCGCCACGATGAAATCGGGTTCGACGGCAAGAGCACGGGCAATGCCGATGCGCTGGCGCTGCCCGCCCGAAAATTCGTGCGGAAAGCGATCGAGGTAATCCCCGCTCAAACCGACCTGTTCGAGCATGGCGACGATCCGGTCTTCCCGGTCTGCCGAGGTGCCGATGTTGTGGACGGCCAGTGCATGACCAAGGACGGTGCGAATCTTTTCGCGAGGGTTCAGGCTCGCGTAGGGATCCTGGAAGACAATCTGCATGCGTTTGCGATAGCGACGCATAGCGGACTTGGAGAGCTTGCCGATATCGGCGCCGTCGAAGTCGATCGAGCCTGATGTCGGTTCTCCAAGACGCAGAATGGTACGTCCCACCGTTGTTTTGCCAGATCCCGATTCACCGACAAGTCCAACCACCTCGCCACGGCGGATCGAGAAGGATACGTCGTCGACGGCTTTTACATTGGTCACGACGCGGCTCAGCACCCCGCCACGTATTGGAAAGTACTTCTTGAGGTGACGCACATCGAGCAAGGCATCGTTAGGCGCAGGTCGGGAAGGAAAGGATGTCTCGGTCATGCCGTAGCCTTGGTCTTGAGGTCGAGTTCGCGCCAGCGCACGCAGCGCACGGAACGGCCGCTATCGAGCACCTCCAGTGGCGGTTCGGCCTTCGCACAGCGCTCTTCGGCAAAGGCGCAGCGGGTGCGGAAGCGACATCCGCCGGGGAGTTTGGTGAGCAGCGGCACATAGCCAGGAATGGTTTGGAGGCGGCTCTTTACGTCGGACTGACCCATGCGCGGAATGGATTGCATCAGGCCAGATGTGTAGGGCATCAGCGGCTTGGTGAAGATCTCGGCCACCGTGCCGGTCTCGACCACCTGGCCGGCATACATGACGACCACGCGATCGGCCATTTCGGCGACGACACCAAGGTCGTGCGTGATGAAGACGATCGCCATGCCCATCTTGGCCTGGAGATTGCGCATCAGATCGAGGATCTGTGCCTGGATGGTCACGTCGAGCGCGGTGGTCGGCTCGTCGGCGATGAGGACGCTGGGTTCGCACGAGAGTGCCATGGCGATCATGGCGCGCTGGCGCATGCCGCCCGACATTTCATGCGGATATTGGTTGGCGCGGCGCACGGGCTCGGGGATGCCCACCAGTTCGAGCATTTCGATGGCGCGCTGATGGGCCTGCTTCTTGCCGAGTTTTTCGTGCTGAATCACCACTTCGGCGATCTGGGTGCCGATGGTGTGAACCGGGTTGAGGCTGGTCATCGGCTCCTGGAAGATCATGCCGATATCGTTGCCGCGAACGGCGCGCATCTCCTGCTCTGAAAGGGTCACGAGGTCCTCGCCGCGCAGGCGAACCCTGCCGCGCGAGATGCGGCCGATCTTCTTGGGCAGGAGGCGCATGATGGAGAGGCTGGTCACCGACTTGCCGGAGCCGGACTCGCCGACGATAGCGAGGGTTTCTCCTGCTTTGACCACGAAGCTGACGCCATCGACGGCGCGCACATCCTGGCCCTCTCCGACAATGAAGGAGGTCTGCAGGTCCTCAACCTCGAGCAGGGGTGGCTCGATGGCGTTGGCGGGATTGGGCATGGTTCCGATAGCGTCACTCATGGGTCAGGCACTCATTCTGGCGTCAGGTCGGATTGGGTGGGTGGGCGCGGCGAAGCGGCCATCGCCCGCGGCGCCGACGATTTCGCCATCGTATACGGTGCGACCGCCGACGATGGTTCTCTGGACGCGTCCGGTAAAACGCGCCCCGTGATAGAGCTGGGCGACATCGCGGGCGAAGGTGTGGAGCGTCTGGGGGGTGATCTCGGTGGTGGCCGTGAGGTCAACGAGGACGATATCCGCATCGGCGCCGACGGCGATCCGGCCCTTAGCTGGCAGGCCGAAGCGATGGGCTGCGTTAGCGCTGAGCAGGTCCATCGCCTTGTCGAGGCTGATGCGGCCGCCGGAGACGGCGTCGAGCATGGCGGGCAGCAGCACTTCGGAGCCGGGAGTGCCCGGAGGCGCCTGCAGGAAATTGTTGGCGCCCGCCATTTTTTCGGCATGCGAAAAGGCGGCGTGGTCGGTGGTCACATGGGTGATCGTGCCATCGGCAATGGCCGACCACAGGGCGTCCTGATCCCTTTGCGTGCGCACCGGGGGGTTGATCTTGGCAAAGACGCCGGCCTTGCGCACGTCGTCATGGGTGCGGAACAGGTAATGCGGGCAGGTCTCGGCTGAAAAGTCCGAGGTGCCGTGGAAGTGGCGGAGCACGTCGACGGTGAGGGCGCTCGTCACGTGGGCGATATGGAGCTTGGCGCCAGCTTCCATGTTCATGGCTAGCAGTTTTGCCACGGCGACGGCCTCGCAGACAGCGGGGCGGGCGGCGAGGTGGGTGTCGGCATTGGCGAGATCAAGCTTCAGCGCGGCGGCCTCGCTCACGGCGAGCAATTGGGCGCTTTCGGCATGGACGACGATCGGCAGGCCGGTCGACGCGACGGCCTTGAGCGCCTGCATCTGGTCTGCCTCATCGGGAAACGACAGGCCAAAGAATTCGTCATCGCGGCCGGCCGGGGCTTCGGTCGTAAAGATCTTGAAGGCGATGGCGCCGGCATCGGCCATGGCGCCGACGGCCTCCGCTGTCAGGTTGCCGGGAGCACCAAAGATGCCGAAATTGATCCGGGCATGTTCGGCAAAATGCGCCTTTCGCATCTCGACCCGTTCGGCCGAATTGCAGCATGGCTTGCTAATCGGCATTTCAAAGAGCGTGGTGATCCCACCGGCCGCCGCGGCTTTGGTTTCGCTCTCGACCGTGCCACGATCGGGATAAGCGGGAGCGCGGATATGAAAGTGAATATCGATAACGCCGGGCAAGAGAGTTTGGCCGACGCCGTCGATGATGGCGCTGGCTGCCCCAGCACCCGAGGGCAGGAGCGCGGCAATCTTTCCGTCCAAGATGGCGACGTCAGTTGTGATGAGGCCGGTCTCGGTCAGCACGTCCGCATTGCGGATGATGGTGTCGTATAGCGTCAATCCTTGAGCCCCAGTTCTGTCAGAGCCTTTGCCACGCCATCGAGATTGATCAGGTGCATACTGGCGTAGTTGGGCGCAAGGACGACGCCATGTCCGCCGGCACGGTAGGTCGCCATGACCGAGCGATAGGCGATGTCGGGCGTCATCTTGGCAGTCTCGGGTTTGGTCCGCGGGGCATCGACGCCGAGGCCCATGAACACCTTGGCCTTGCCGTTGACGCCCTTCACGGCGTCGGCACACTGACCGAAAACATAGGTATCGGGGTCCATGCCGGCGGCGATGACATTGGCATATGGCGCTTCGTTGAGGCCAAGAATGCGATAAAGGACCGCCGTCGCTTCATCAGGCGAGAAGTCGCGCAAAATGGTCTTTTGAAAGAAGCCCAGTTCCTTGGTGAACACTTCGCCCGCCTGATGCTGATAGGTAATGGGCTTCACCCAATCGGCGTACATGGTCTGCTCTTCCCAAGGCCACTGGGCACGGCGGAAGAGATTGAAATGGTTGCGGTTCCAGACATTGAGGCCGAACGAGAGACCCGGCTTGCACCATTTGACGAGACCATAGAGCTCGCGGTCGAGATCCTTGTTGCGCTCAAGCCAGAACTTTTCCCAGATCAGCGCTTCCGGGTTGGCAAGAAGCGTGCGGATGAAGGTGATGAAAGCGCCGTCGGCAAATTCCTTGCCTGAAGCAGCTTCCTGCATGAAATCGTAGAGATTGAGCAGCGCCCGGCGGCAGGCTTCGACATCGATACCGCGCTCCATGGCCTCGCGCCGCGCATGGGTGGAAAAATCGCCCGGCGCGCCGCCTTGGATAAGGGTATCGAGCGGAGAATTGCGCTCATTGCACCACATGACGCCGTCGATGTCATAGTTGCGGACCTGGTCCTCGACCATCGAGAGGATCCAGTTGCGATAGTCAGGGTGGCTGGTCGAGGGATCGCTGCCGAGGCGGCCGAAGATGTCGACCTCCATCGCCTGAGCGAGATTGGGGATGTCGACCGAGTTGGTCGAGCCATGGCCGGTATATTTGAAGAAGGGCTCCATCAGTTCGATAAAGACCTTCATGCCCCGCTCATGGGCGGGCGCGATGACCATGTCGAGAATGTCCTTGCCTGCGAACTCAGGGTCCTTGGCGCGATAATCCTTGATGAAGGTGCCGCTGTAATAGGCCGGGTCAGGCTCGAAATAGGCGCCGCCCTTCATGGCGAAAGGCTCCGGAACGCCATGGTCGGGCCAGCCATCAAGCTTGTGCGAGATGGAGCGCCCGGTCTTGAGGCCGAGCCAGGAGACGGTGCCCAGCATCAGGACGTTGACGCCGACGCGATCTTTCAGGATGTCGAGGACGTTTTCAACGCCCTCATCGATGAAGTTGATCGGGCTGACCTGGATGCCGACGAATTTTTCGGCGGGGTTGGGCTTGTTGGTCATGCGACGGCCTTTGCGTGGGTCGCGATAAAGCCCTTCATGCGGGTCACTGCATCCCTGATCTTGTCGAGGGGCTGCAGGAACGACATGCGGATGTAGCTGGGGTCATGGTCTCCGAACATGGTGCCGGGGAAGAGCATGACGCCGGTTTCGCGCAGCAGCTTTTCGCAGAATTCGGGCGTCGACATGCCGGTGCTGGCAACGTTGATATAGACGTAGAAGGCACCGCCGGGCTTGCCGTAGGTGAGCCCCATTTCGTCGAGCGCTGGAAGCAGGTAGTTGCGGCGGACCTTGTATTCCTCGATCATCGCCTCGATCGGCTCTTGTGGCCCCTGGAGGGCAGCAAGGGCGGCATATTGGCTGATCGTTGAGGTGTTGATCGAGAGGGTGTGACGGGTATCGGTGATGCGCGAAATGAAATCGGCGGGGGCCGCCATATAGCCCACGCGCCAGCCCGTCATAGCATAGGTCTTGGAGAAGCCATTGAGCGTGATGGTGCGATCCTTCATGCCCGGGAGCGAAGCGATCGAGAGGTGCGCGAAGCCGTCATAGATGATCTTTGCGTAGATCTCGTCCGAGACGATGACGAGGTCATGCTTGATGGCAAGTTCGGCAATGCCGCGAATAACCTCGGGAGGGGTGACGGCGCCGGTCGGGTTATTGGGCGAGACCAGCACGAACATCTTGGTCCTGGGCGTGATGCGCTTTTCGATCTCGGCAAGGTCGAGGGCAAAGTCGTCCTTCTGGAAAGTCGGCACCGGTACGGGAATGCCACCGGCAAGATTGACCGCCATGTCATAGGTGGTGAAGCGCGGGGAGGTGATCAGCACCTCATCGCCCGGCTGGATCAGGGCGAGCATGATGAGCGTGATCGATTCCTGAACGCCTGCGGTGACGGCGATGTCGTCGGCGGAATAGTCGAGGCCATATTCCTTGTTCAGGTGCTCGGCAATGGCGGCGCGCAGCGGCGGGATGCCATGCGGGCCGGTATAATGGTGCTGGTTATTGTCGAGCGCCTTCTTGCCTGCCTCCACGATGTGCGCGGGCGTGTGGAAATCCGGGTCGCCGCGGCCCATTGCGATGACATTGGTCATGTTGGCGGCAATGCCCAGCATCCTGGTGCGGAACGAACCGTCATCCTCGGTGATGCGGTTGGCCATGTGATCGTTCAGAAAGCTCATCAGTGCATCCTCTTCCCGGCGATAAAGGTCATCATGACGCGTTCGAGCGCGAACAGATCCTCATCGGGATTGCCGTCGACGACAATGAGGTCGGCTTCCTTGCCCGCCTCGACCGTGCCGATCTTGTTGTCCAGTTTTGACAGTTGCGCGCCGCGAATGGTGATGGCGCGCAGGGCGTCGAGGTTGTTCGGGCAAACGCCGACCTCGACCATGAAGGCGAGCTCGGGCGCGATAACGTTGTGCTCGACGGCGGGGCTGCCCGCATCGGTGCCAAAAACGATCGGCACCCCGGCCTTGGCGGCGCGAACCAGCCCATCGAAGCGCGTCTTGTCGCCGATGGCCTTTTGGCGCTCGAGCACTTTCCATTCAGGAATGCCGAATGCCTTGGCGATATCGGGCTTGGCCTGCATAACGAGCGCCGAAAAGGTGGTGACTATCGGGATCTTTTTGTCGAGTAGGACCCGGATTGTCTCCTCGCTCATCGAGCCGCCGTGCTCAACGCAATCGACGCCGAAATCGGCGACGCGGCGGATGCAAGCGTCATATGTCGCGTGCGCGGTGATCGGCAGGCGATTGCGATGTGCCTCGTCGATGACGGCCTCAAGCTCGGCATCGGTGAATTCGAGCGTGTCGTGGCAGGCCATGATCTTGATAAGGTCAGCCCCGCCCTTCACTTGGTCGCGCACGGCCCGGCGCATTTCGTCAGCGCCCGAGGCCTCGCGGCAGACCCAATAGGTGTGGCCGCCGGTCTGGATGATGCTTTCGCCTGATACAAGAAGGCGCGGACCAGGAAAGAAGCCTTGAGCGACCGCCTGCTTCGCAAACAGGTTGGCATTGTGTACGCCGAGGTCTCGCACCAGTGTCACACCGGCACGCAGGGACTTCAACATGTTGCCGGCGGCTTTATAGGCACGGATTTCAGGCGAGTCGTACATGGACTGGAACGAGAGTTCGTGGACGCCATCCCAGGAGAGATGTCCGTGCGATTGAATGAGGCCGGGCATGATTGTCTTGCCGCCAGTATCCACGATGGTGACATCGGTGTTGCCGAGTTCACCAGCCTGGCCGACGCGAACGATCTTGCCGCCGCGAATTTCGACAAAGCCATCGTCGATGATCTCGTCGCCGACGGCGGTGATGATACGGCCCTTTAGTATCTGATCGACCGGTTTGAGGTCGAACATGGGCTTGGTGATCTTTGTGTAATGCCAGGAGGCGGGTTCGGGCATTTCAGGTCCTCACAGCGGAATGACGCGTTGGTCGATGGGGAGGCTCGCGAGCAGTCGCGAGGGGATTTCGACATGGTCGTCGTGGACGATCATGGTGTTGATGGTGCGGTAGCCATCGCGGCCGGGGCGATAAACGCCGGGCTCGTTGGAGAAGACCATGCCGGGTTCGATGAGGGTCATATCACCCGGGGCGAGCCAGGGCGCTTCGTGACCTTCAAGGCCCATGCCATGACCTATACGGTGGCGGATGGCGTCGCCGAGGCCGGCTGATTTGAGCGCATTGAGGGCGGCTTCGTTGACATCCTGGCAACGTTGACCCGGCCTTAGCGCGGAAACGGCGGCGTCATTGCAGGCCTCCATGGTGGTCATGACCTGGCGCTGGTCTGCGCTCATTTCCCCAACGACAAGCGTGATGCCACTTTCGGCGTGATAGCCGCCCAGGCTGGCGCCGATGCCGGAGATGATGGTGTCGCCAAATTCGGGCACCCGGTGGCTCGTCGAGCCATGGGGCAGGGCGGCGCGCGGGCCGGAATGGACCGAAGCGGTGATGCCGAGCCTGGTGCCGGCAAAGGCGGTGCCATAGTCGCGCTCTAAGGCCGCGAGGGCAAAGCCGGTGCAATCGGCGAGGAGATCAAGCTCGCTGCCGCCGTTGCGGATGATGTTTCCCGCGTTGCTGGCGAGGCGAAAGAGGCAGAGATCGGCGTAGCCGGCGGCAATGCGCGTGAGTTCGAGTTCTTCGGCCGTCTTGATGAAGCGAAGAGGTGCGGCGAGGTCATCGAGCACGATGGCGTCGGCAAGGGTATTGAGTGTTGCGAGCAGGCGCGCGTCAAGTGCGTCAATGGCGATGCGCCGGGCCTTGGACTGGCAGAGCATCCAGGCGAGGGGATGGACGAGGCCGGGAAACTCCTCATAGGTGGCGAGTTCGACGCCTTCCACCGGCTCGGCATTTTCAAGTTCGAGCAGCGGCACGAAAAGGCGCACCGGGCCATTGACGGGCACATAAAGCCCGATTGGACGCTCATTGACCGAGAAGTTGAAACCGCAGGCATAAAAGACATTGGCAGGGGAGAGCAGCAGCGCCCCGTCGACACCGCGCCTTTGGGCGGCGGCGCGCAGGCGCGTCTGCACATCCTGCCGAAAGGCCAGACCCAGCGGCTGGACGGGTTTGACGGGGGGCGCTTGGAGGGTCACAGCCGGGCCTCGTTATATGGACCAAGCGCCTGGATTTCGGATTTGAGGCCAAGCTCCTTGCCGAGGGCTACGAGATCGGCCAGCACTTCATTGTCGAGCGGCACGCCCGCGGCCGACTTCCTGGTGACGCGCCGCGCTTCCTGTTCGCCCGGAATGAGAACTTCGGAAAAGCCAGGGCGGGTTTTGCGTGTTTTGACCATCTGAGCGAATTCGCCCATGCGCGCCTTGAACTCTTCAAGCGGCATGAACCATTCGATGTCGATGGCCGTGAGGGAATGCGAGACGTCGAGCCTGGCCTGGTCGGCATAGGGCGTGAGACCAAAACCGCCGCCGCCGATGACGCCGGTCAGGACGTCGGTCATGAAAGCGAGGCCATAGCCCTTGTATTCGCCGATCGCGAGGAGGGGACCTTGCATCGCGGCATCGGGATCGTCGGTGATTTCGCCTTCGGGCGTCAGCGCCCAATCGAGCGGCATTTTTTTGCCCTCGCGCGAATGCCATTGCATCATGCCCTTGCCGGCGGTGGTCAGGGCAAAGTCCATGACGGCCGGAAAGCCGAGATTGGTTGGGGCAGCAATGCCCCAGGGATTGGTGCCGACAGCGCCTTCACGGGCACCCCAGGGGGCCATTTCGGGGCCGGCATTGGTGTAGGCGATGCCGATGCAGCCCGCTTCCATGGCCTGGCAGGCGTGAACAGCGGACGAGCCATAATGCGTCGAATTGCGGACGATGACCTGGCCGATGCCGCAGACTTTTGCTTTTTCGATCGCGAGCGTCATGGCTTTGGCGGCGGCCACCGTGCCGATGCCATTGTGGGCGTCGACAAGGGCGAGGGCGGGGCTTTGCTTGACAAGTTCCCAGCGCGCGCGGGGGTCGACGAGCTTTTCTCCGATCCGCTCCTGATAGCGGCGGAGGCGGCGGACGCCCTGGCCGTGGCCGGGATGGAAGCGGAGTTCGGAAAAGATCAGCGCATCGGCAAAGATGCGAGCGTCTTCGGCCGTCAGGCCGAGGGCCTCGAAGCCTTCGGCCATGAAGCGCTCGAGGCTTGCCTTGTCGACGCTGGTGAGAGTGATCGACACGGGTCTAGGCCTCGAGCTTGAGGAGGGAGGCGATATTGGCGGCGGCATCCCGATAGGTGCCGAGCTCGCCCTTGGGCGCGGTCATGATGACGGTCATGCCGGGACCGTAGCCCGAACGCGGGCCGTCGGTCTGGCCGACGACACCGATGCTCATGGCGCCGCGGAGATAGCCGTGATTGTAGCGGCTGTCCGTGTTCTCGATGGCGACAACGTCGCCAAGCTTGAGCTGGTCTAGACCAGCTTCGGCGAGCGCCGCGCGGTCAGTCGACTGCATGTGAAGGCTGCCGCCTTCGCTGGTGAGCCCGGCGCCCGCGCCGACGAGGAAGGCCGGGACGGTGGCGACCGTGCCGAACTTGAGGATGCCGTCTTCTGTCTTGTTGGGCAGGACCTTGAGGAGATCGGGCGACAGGCCCTTGCAGGCGATGTTCTCGTGGCCGTCGATGACGATGCCGGTGCCGTAGGATTTGACGATGATCTGGTCGCCAACGGCCATTTTCTTTCTGATTTCCTTGGGGAAGTGAATGATGACCTGCTCGGAGAAACGGCCCGATTTGCCGGTGACCACGCCCTTGGCGCCCTGAGCCTGGCCAGTCATGACGGTGGCTGTGTTGCCGAGACAGGAGAAGACGTTGAGGCCGCGATTGCGCCCGTCGTCCGTGCCGCGGATCGAAACGCCGGGATGGATGCAGTCGGCGGCCCAGCCGAAGGCTTTGTCACCAATCGAGACGTTGTAGACGATGCCGCCCCATGCCGGCAGCAGGAAGGGCGTGCCATCGGCGGCCAGACGATAGGGCTCGGCGGGCAGGCCGGGGAAGCCGGGATGGGCGATGACGCCGCCAACTGATACGGCAACGAGGTCTGCTTCGTTGAAGGTGACAGTCATTTGCCGGCTCCAATGCGGAAATAGTTGGCGATATTGGCGGAGGGGTCGACTTCGAATTCGATGCCGCCTTCGTGGCAGGTCATCAGCGTCATGATGCCGGGCCCGTGGCCGGTCATGATGGAATCGCCGTGAATACAGATAGCGATGGAGACAGCGCCCTCGCGGTAGGACCTGCCGAAATGGTGATCGGCATGGCGGATGGCGATGATGTCGCCGAGGCGCATCTGGTCGATACCGAGATCGGCCATCAGCGCGCGATCCCCGCTCATGAGGTCCTGGTCAACATATTCGGAATTAAGCTCGGCACCCGAGCCCATGATCTCGATGGGCAGTTCGATGGCCACGGGGAGCTTCAGCGCGCCATTGCCGGCGCGGGTAAGACCGAGCGACGCCAGGAGTTTGGGGCTGGTTTTTTTGAATTCGATCCTGGGGAATTCGTTGAGTGCGATGCCACGGCCGACAGCCTCGATCTGGATCTGGTCGCCGATATTGAGGAGCTCGTTGACCTCGTCGGGGAAGGCGACGAGGAGGCGGGCATGCTCGCCGGTCACTGTCCCCTTGGCGCCTTTGGCAAGGCCGGACATGACGGTCGCCTCATTGCCCAAGCAAGAGAGATAGTGGAGCGCCATGTCGCTCTTTTCGTCGGGATGGGCGATCGAGACGCCCGGCTCGACATGGTCGCCGGCCCAGCCGAAGGCGCGATCGCCAACGCTGGCATTGTAAGTCACGCCGAACATGCCGGGCAGGATCACGCCCTTGCCGTCGGGGTGATGCGTGTAGTGCCCGGGACGGAGCGAGGGGCTTGAAACATAGCCGCAGACGGCCATGGCCACGAGGCTTTCGGCATTGGAGGTGAGCCCTCCGAGTTCAGCGCTCATGCTGCCTCTCCACATTTTTTCGCTGGGGTATTTGCATCGCTTGACAACCCGTTCAAACCCTGTCCACCATTAGATCATCAGATTGTCGACAATCAGACGATCACAGAAGTGCACACAGATCGGGCGTCGTCAAGCGGTCGATCAGAAAAGCAGCAAAAATGCTGCGATGAAAAGATTAGTCAGGCGGGGCAATGAGTTACGCGCAGCTTATGGAAGCTATGGGGCAGGTAAACGATCTGCTGAATACCCAGTCCATCCTCAATTGGGATGCCCGGACAATGATGCCCGAAGGTGGGCACGAGACCCGCGGCAAGCAGCTGGCAACACTCTCGGTTCTGACCCGTGACCTGCTCGTCTCGACCGAAACGCGCCGTCGACTCGACGCTGCGGAAGCCGAAGTCGCGAGTTTTCCCGACGGGTCTGTGGAAAAAGTCATGGTTGCGCAGGTGCGCGAGGCCATCGACTACCATCTTGCCATTCCCGCCGACCTGACGCGTCGTCGCGCCGAGCTCGGATCGGTTGGGCACGCCGTCTGGGCCAAGGCGCGTGCCGAGAGTGACTTCAAGCAGTTTGCACCGATCCTCGAGCAGACCGTGGCACTCAATCGCGAAATGGCTGAGGCAATTGGCTATTCAGAACATCCCTATGATGCGCTGATGTACAGGTTTGAACCAGGCGAAACGGTGGCGACGCTGAAGCCGCTGTTCGATCGCCTGCGTGAAGGGTTGCAGCCTTTGGTTAAAGCCATCGGGGAAAAGGAGCAGCCGCGCTTCGATTTCCTCGAACGCCATTATCCGGTGGACAAGCAGCACGCCTTCGCGCTCGCCATGGCAGAGAAGGTTGGCTACGACCTGCATCGCGGTCGGCTCGATACCACGCTGCACCCGTTTGAAGTGTCGTTCACCCGCAATGACGTTCGCATCACCACGCGCTTCAACCCCAACTACATGGCTGCGAGCCTGTTCGGGGCGCTGCATGAGGCCGGACATGGTCTCTATGAGCAGGGTGTCGACCCCGCCTATACGCGCACGCCTTTCGCCACAGACCTGGTTGGCCTCTATGCCGTGGGTGGCGTCAGCTTCGGGGCCCACGAATCGCAGTCGCGGCTCTGGGAAAACCATGTTGGTCGCAGCCGCGAGTTCTGGCAGGTGAACTTTGCCGAGGCGCAGAAATTCTATCCCGAGCAACTCGCTGATGTGACGGCGGAAGAATTCTTCCGCGCCGTCAATCGCTGCAAGCCAGGCTTCATCCGCGTCGAAGCGGACGAGTTGACCTACGATTTCCACGTCATGCTGCGCACCGATATTGAGGCTGCGCTGATCGATGGGTCGCTGGCGGTCCAGGACCTGCCGGAGGCGTGGAACGCCAAGATCAAGGAATATCTCGGCCTTGACGTGCCCAATGATGCGCAGGGCGTGCTGCAGGATGTGCATTGGTCATCGGGCCAGATCGGCACGTTCTGTAACTACACCATCGGCAATGTCATGGCCGGCCAGCTTTTCGAAACTGCCAAGCAGGATGCGACCATCGCGTCGGGCCTTGCAACAGGAGATTATGAACCTCTCCGGGTCTTTATGGTCGAGAACGTACACCAGCATGGGCGTCGCTATATGCGTGACGAGCTCCTGGTGAAAGCCACTGGCCGCAAGCTCGATCCAGAGCCCTACATCGCGCATCTGACCAGCAAATACAGCGAACTTTACAGCCTTTAGGGAGGAAGCGTCATGCAAGCATCAGACCTGCACGCCAACCGGCTCGCCAACCGCGTCAAGCTCAAGGACGCACATATCATCACCAAGATGGCGGACATCGCCGCAGGGCTGCCAGACGTCATCAAGCTCGGACGCGGCGATCCGGACCTCGATACACCTGCCCATATCGTCAAGGCGGGTCAGGATGCGCTCGGCCGTGGGGAAACCCATTACGGCCATCCGCTTGGGCTGCCGGCACTGCGCACTGCGATTGCTGAGAACATCAAGGCCTATGGCGGCGCCGACTACGCGATCGACGAAATCGTGGTTACCCCGGGGGGGCAACACGCGATGTTCGTGATTGCGCTGGCGCTCCTCAATCCCGGCGACGAGATCCTTGTGCCGTGCCCGGGCTATAATCCCTATGGACAGGCGGCGGAACTGGCCGACGCGACGGTCGTCAATATCCGCATGAGCATGGAGACCAACTTCACGCTCACCGCCGACATGGTCAAAGCGGCGATCACGCCGAAATCCAAGGTGCTGGTGCTGATCAACCCCAACAACCCGACCGGCACGGTGACGGCGCCTGACGAGGTTGAAAAGATCGCCAAGCTGGCCATCGAGCACGATCTGATCGTCATCTCGGACGAAATCTACGCGCGCCTGGCCTATGGCAACCAACGCATCCAGCCGGTGGCATCGCTGCCCGGCATGCGCGAGCGGACGATAACGCTGTCGGGCTTTTCCAAAGCCTATGCCATGACCGGCTGGCGCGTCGGCTACTTTGCGGGGCCGCGTGAGCTGATCGTGGCCATGGCGGAAATCAATCATGCCTTTGCTATTTCGGTAGCGTCGGTCAGCCAGTATGCGGCGCTGGCCGCCCTTACGGGGCCGCAGGAGTGCGTGGAAGACATGCGCCTAGTCTACGACGAACGGCGCAACGCGCTGTGCGAGGGGCTAGACGCGCTGGGTATTCCCTATGCCGAGCCGCAGGGCGCTTTCTACGTCTATGCCAATGTCGCTGCGACGGGCCTGCCCGCCAGTGCATTCTGCGAGCGCCTCCTCACCGAGGGCCGGGTGCTGATGTATCCGGGCACGATTTACGGCGACTACACGGACGACTTTGTCCGCATGTCGCTGACCCAGCCGGTTGATCGCATCCGCGAAGCGATGAGCCGTATCCAAACCGTCGTCAATGCCATCCGCGCCGAGCGCGCCGCGCCGGCCGCCTAAGGAGCTTTCATGTCCGTTTCTACCAACCCAAACGTTTTATCGATCAAGCACATGGCCTTTGGCGTCAAGGACGCCAAGAAGGCGCTAGAGGCCTATTCGAAGTTCCTAGACGTGCCGACCGATACTGCCATCATCGACTATCCCAAGTCCAAGAACCGCGTAGCGCTCTTCCAGCTGGGGGGCATCGAATACCAGCTCTGCCAGTCCATGGAGGAAGGTGGGCGCTTCGATGCCTGGATGAAGCAGCGCGGCGGCGCCGAAGGCCTGCACCACATCTGCTACGCCGTCGACAATATCGACAAGGCGCTGGATCACGCCAAGGCGCAGGGCGCCGAGCTGCGCATCTGCCAGGCCTGCGGCGTCTATGGCAGCCATCCCCATCCCGAAGGCTTCGTTGCCTTCCTCGACAACGACGCCGGCGGCATCGAGATCGAGTTCATGCAGGTCTACACGCCTGAAGAACTCGAAAAGTACAACGCCTTCAAGGGAATCTGACGACCGTGTCCGAAGCAAGAACCATCACAGTCGGCACTGCTGTTGCCAAGCCCGGCGAAATCGTCCGCGGCGTTATTCCCGTCACCGAGCTCGCCGGTGGCACCAAGGTCGAAATCCCGCTGGTCATCGTCAATGGCATCAAGCCCGGTCCGGTCTTCTGGGTGGACGGCGCCATTCACGGCGACGAGCCGGAGGGCCCGATGGCCTGCGCCATCACCCTGCGCGAGGTCGATCCCCAGCAGCTTTCGGGCACGCTGGTGATGGTGCCGGTGATAAATGTCATGGCGTTCGAGAATGCCAATCGCGGCAATCCGCTCGACACTTTCTCGTTCGACATGAACCGCATCTATCCGGGCCGCGCCAATGGCTATCTCAGCGAACGTGTGGCCTGGGCCCATTCGGAATGGATGAGCAAGGTCGCCGACTTCGAAATCTCGATCCATTCAGGCGGCGCGCACTCGTTCCTCGCCAAGGCGATCTTTGTTGACGAGACGCCGGCTTCGGTTGAACTCGCTATGGCCATGGGCGAGGGCTGGGGCTGTATCATGTCCAACTTCCTGCCCAAGGGTTCGCCCATGGCGCAGATGAAGGAGATCGGCAAAACCGGCATTACGGTGGAACTGGGCGGCCGCTCGGCGACGAGCCCGGAAAAGTTCGCCGAAGTTTCGCGGCACCTCGCCAATTCGATCATCAATATCCTGCGCCACTACAAGATGTATCCTGGCCAGGCGACCTATCCCAACGACGCGACCAGGGGGCAGCAGGAGGCGCTGCTGGCGCCGGCCTCCGGTATCTTCGTGCCGACGCCGGGCGTCGATTTCCTCAAGCCCATGAAGAAGGGCGATAGCCTTGCCAAGATCGTCAACATCTTTGGCGACGAACTGGCGCATCTGGTGGCTCCGGCGGACGGCATGTTCTTCGGCCTGCGGGCTTTGCCGAACGTCAACACCGGCGACTGGTGTTGCTTCTTCAACAAGGTCGAAGGACCGCGCGACTGGACGCCATAAGGCAACCGGCCAGGGGATATCAGCATGCGCGACTTCATCGGCTACGCCAATCGACCACCGACGGTGCGCTGGCCCGGCAATGCCGGCATCGCCGTCAATTTCGTCCTCAATTACGAGGAAGGGTCGGAATATTCCCTGGATGACGGAGATGGGCGGTCCGAAGGGGCGCTCATCGAGGTCAATGCCGTTCGGGTCAAGACGGGCGACCGCGATTTCGCCTCGGAGAGCATGTATGAATATGGTGCACGCGTCGGCTTCTGGCGCGTCTACCGCCTTTTCCGCGAGCGCGGTCTGCCCCTGACCATTTTCGCGGCAGCCCTGGCGCTCGAGCGCAATGCAGATGTCGCAAGGGCCATTGCAGACACCGACTGGGATGTGGTGGCGCACGGCTACCGCTGGATCGAGCACTACAATCTCGATGAAGGTACCGAGCGCGAGCATATTGCGAAGGCGTATGCGAGCATTGCAAAGACCGTCGGGCGGCCGCCTGAGGGCTGGTATTGCCGCTACAGTCCCAGCGCCCATACGCGGCGGCTCGTGGTTGAGCATGGCGGCTACCGCTATGATAGCGACGCCTATAATGACGAAGTGCCCTATTGGCTGAGCGTCGAGGGCAAGCAGCATCTGGTCCTGCCCTATTCGCTCGTCACCAACGACGCCAAACTCCTGGCTGGAGGCGGCATCGAGACGGCAGGCGACTATGCGCAATTTCTGATCGACACTTTTGAGGTGCTGCGCACCGAGGGTCGGCAGACGCCTCGCATGATGTCCATAGGTCTCCATCCCCGGGTGATCGGCCATCCCGGTCGCTTTGCCGGCCTGGTCAAATTCCTCGATCATGTTGCTGCCTGCCGGGACGCCTGGATTGCCCGTCGGGCCGACATTGCCAGCCATTGGCGCACCGTCATGCCGCCGGAAGGGGAGGTTGCATGATGCAGTCCGTCGCCATCCAGCCGAGCATTTCTCACGATCGCTTCGCCGCTTATGGCGCGATCATCGACCGCCCCGCTCAGTTCGGGGAGCGCGCATTCTATTCACATTGGCTTGGGGGCGAAAACCTCGCGGCCGTCTTCCACGTCAACAATGTGCCGATGACGACCATGCCGGCAGTTGTTGACCGGCTGGAGCGGCACCCGCATGCCGCACAGTGTTTTGTACCGCTCGACGTGAGCCGCTACCTTGTCACCGTTGCCCCCTCGAAGGCCGACGGGTCTCCCGATCTCGAACAGGTCGAGACGTTTCTTGTCCCTGGTACCGTCGGTGTCCTCTACGCCCCGGGCATCTGGCACGCCGGGATCAGCGTCATCGATCGGGCAGGGGCCTTCGCCGTGTTGATGTGGCGCGGCGCCAATGACGATGACGTCTTTACCGATATTTCTCCGCTTCAACTTGTTACCGAGGAGGGACAGGCATGACCCGGACCCCGAAACTCTACGTCCCGGCCATCACGCCATTCGCCGCGGATCTCAGCGTCGACGTCACGCGCTTTGTCGCCAACAGCAAGGCCTTGCTTGAAGACGGCGCCGATGGCCTTGCACCATTTGGCACGACCAGTGAAGCGAACTCGATGAGCGTTGGCGAGCGTATCGATGCACTCGATGCCTTGATCGACAGCGGGATCGATCCCCAGCGACTGATGCCAGGAACCGGCTGCGTTGCCCTGAGCGACACGATCGCGCTCACGCGGCACGCCACCGAGCGGGGCTGCCTCGGTACGCTGATGCTTCCGCCGTTCTACTATAAGGGTGTGACGGATCAGGGTCTGGTCGACAGCTATTCCGCCATCATCGACGCCGTCGGCGATAGCCGTCTGCGCATCTACCTCTACCATATTCCCCAGATGACCGGCGTGCCGATTACGCTCGGTCTCATCGAGATGCTGCTCAAGAAGCATCCGGGGATCTTTGTCGGCCTGAAAGATTCCTCGGGCAACTGGGACAATACCCGCTCCGTGATCGAAGCCTTTCCCGAGCTTGAGAGCTATTCTGCCTCCGAGGCGCTGATCCCGCAAAACGTCGCGGCAGGCGGCGCCGGATGCATTAGCGCGTCAGCAAATGTCAATGCGCGAAATATCGTGGCGCTGATGCGCGCACTCGGAACGCCTGAGGAAGCCCAAATTGCGACGGGTGTCGCCGCTGTTCGCAAGATCTTCGAAAGCCTGCCGCTCATTCCTGCCATCAAGGCGGCAACGGCCCTTCGGCACGGCGACGAGGCTTATGCAACGGTGCGGCCCCCCTTCGAGCGCCTGGGCACAGAGCACAACGAAGCAGTAGCGCGCGCGGTGGCGATTGCGCAAGGCAAGGCAGAATGATCATGGCAGATGCACACGCCGACATCACCCGCATTGAGAACGTACCGCTTCGTGTGTCTGTCGCCGACATCATCCGCCAGGCCATTCTCAATGGCACGATGAAGCCTGGCACGCCCGTCGTCGAAATGGCGCTGGCCGAGCAGTTGCGGGTGTCCCGTGCGCCTGTGCGCGAAGCGATCCAGATCCTTGAGGCGGACGGTCTGATTGAAAGCGAGCCCTATAAGGGCAAGCGGGTCAAACCGCTGACGCCCAAGGAAGTCGAGGAGCTCTATAGCCTCCGTGAACAGTTTGAGGCCTTTGCCATTCGCCGGATTGTGGAGCGGCGGGTCGATGTTTCCGAGTTGCACCGTCACTCGGATGCGATGTTTGAAGCCGCAGAGAGCGGCGATCTCGCAGCCCTGAATACTGCCGATGAGGCCTTCCATCGCGCCCTGATCCGCCTTGCCGATCATGAGCTGATGCTTGGCTTCTGGGACAATCTCTATATGCGCATCCGCCAGATCATGGCCCTGCGCAACAGCGCCAATCGCGACCTGCGGGCAGTGGCGGAAAATCATCCGCCAATTATCGAGGCTATCGAAAATCGCGACATGATCCGCGCCATATCCTTGATTTCGGACCACACCCGTTCTGCTTCCCAGATTGCTCCAGAAGAGCTGGGGATCACACCATGACAAGGCGCGTGCTGATCACTGGCGCGGGGGGCTTTGTCGGCTCGCATCTGGCAGAAGGGTTTCGGGCCCTTGGCGATGAGGTGTTCGGGGTCGATCGTCTGTTTGACCAGAAGACGCGCAGACGCCTCGATGGCATTGCCTTTATCGAGACCGATCTTCTGCGCTCAGACGGTCCTGAGCTTCCCCCCGCCGATCTCGTTATTCATGGCGCAGCGATCACCACACCGCCAGATGGCACCATGCTTTCTGACGGCGCGCATCTCGCTGCCAATCTCGCCCTGACGGATGAGGTTCTCCGCCACGCCATTGCCTGCGGTGCGAAAGACTTCGTTTTCATTTCCTCGTCCGGCGTTTTCAGTGCCGAGGATGGCGAGGGCATTCATCTCGAGAGTACCTCCGCTACCGCCCGTCTGCCTTATGCCGAGGCAAAGAGGGCCGGCGAGAAGTCCGCCGATGCGATTAGGGAACTGCGTGCCATCTCCGTTCGACTGGGCCCGATTTATGGTCCTCATGAGCACCCACGCGACACGCGCGCCGTGGTTTCGTCAGTCCGGCGTTGGCTCAACATGGCCATCTCGCACGAAGCGATGGTCGTCGACATGCCCGCGGAACGGCGGGACTGGACCTTCGCCCCGGACCTGCCCTTTGCGCTCGACGCACTTTTAAAGAAGCAGCCACAGGCACGTGGCGTCTTTCATCTGACGTCGGGCGAGGCGGTGGCCAATATCGACCTCGCACGAATGATCTGCGATCTTGTGCCTGAGGCGCAGATCGTCATCGGCGACACCACGCGCATCGAACGCTTCCCTATGGGCAGCGATCGCCTCGACCTCTCGGCGCTCTTCGAGTGGACCACCATCCCCACTGGTCTTGCCCGCATTCTGTCGGCGGAGGCCAGAATATGACTCCGCTCCGCATCATCCTGGTCGGTCTTGGCGCGCGTGCCCAGTTCTGGATGCGCGTCATTCGCGAGAACCCGGACTGCGTCATCGTCGGCCTGATTGATCCGTCTGGAGATGCACGGGCCCGCGCCCTGGCCCAGTGGCCTGAAGCAACAGCCAGCGCCGATCTCAATCTCATCACGACACTCGAGGCTGATTTCGTCCTGCTCGCCACCCCGCCTGGCGGCCGCGAGCGGCAGATGGAGCTGGCGTGCAAAGCAGGCATCGCCATTCTCGCGGAAAAGCCCCTGGCCGACAGTATCGACCTTGCCGCCCGCTATGTCGAAATGGCCGAAGACGCTGGCGTCCCTCTTGCCGTGGGCCTCAATTTTCGCTTCCTGTCCGTCACCCAGGAAACGCTGCGCCTCTTCGATGAGACGGTTGGCGCGCCGGAATTCGGCCGCTTCACCTATGAGCGCTGGCGCGACGGCTGGAGGCCGAACTTCAACAAATATCCCCTGACCATGGATCAGCCCATGCTCTGGGAACAATCGATCCACCACTTCGATTTGATGCGTCACGTCTATCGCTCGGAGCCGGTTTCCGTGTTCGGCTCAACGTTCAATCCCAGCTGGTCAATGTACCGCGACGACGCCAATGTCTCGGCACTCATCCGTTTCGCCAATGGCGTCGAGGTCAACTACCAGGGCCTCTGGCAATCGAACTGGCAAAAGCCCGGCTTTGAATGGCGAAGCGAGTGCGCAAAAGGGGTCGTCGTTCAGAACGACCAGTTCGGTGAACTGAACTACGCCCTTCATGCCGACACGCAGCTCACCCCTGTCGTTCTGCCCCCGTACGAACAATGGATCAGCGACGCCACGGCGCTGCTCGCTGCCTTTGTCGCGGCCATGCGTGGCACGGATCCATTGCCGTGCACCGGGCGCGACCACCTCAATTCGCTTCGCATGGTTCAAGCCTGCATTCTCTCTTCGAAACAGGGCCAAGCGATTAACCCAGCCGATCTCGATACAGATGTGAAGCGAGAGATCGGCCACACCCACCACTCTGCACTCCAGCAAAGGACGACCCTATGATGACCGTGAGACACCTTCTCATGGCAGGCACGGCGGCATTTATCTTGCCGCTCGCCTCTGCCTATGCCGCCCCGCCTGCAGATACCCTGGTCGTCGGCATTTCCGCGGATGCCTCGACCTTCGATCCTGCAGCCATCAGCAGTCGCGACAATTCCAACATCGCCAAGCATATTTTCGGCACTTTGTACGAAATCACCCCTGAGGGCGATATCGTGCCGCAGATGGCCGAGTCCTATGTCGAGGCCGAGGACGGACTGAGCTACACCTATACGCTCAAGCCCGACCTCAGCTGCGAAGACGGCGAAGCGCTCACCGCTGAAGACGTCGCCTACTCCTTCAACCGTGCAGGCGATCCGGAGAATGCGTTCACCGGAAATACGCCCGGCTTTGTCTACTCTTCCATCGGTTTCAATGGCGCGGAAGCGATCAGCGAAAACGAGGTGAAGATCAACCTCACCAAGAAAAACCCGGTATCGTTCGGCCTCATCGCAGAAGTGTTCATCCACTGCAAGGATAGCTACGAGGCGATGAGCCTTGAAGATGCAGCGGCCAACCCCGTTGCGTCGGGCTCCTATCGCCTTGCCTCGTGGGATCGCGGTTCGCAGGTCGTCCTTGAAAAGATCAAGGACCCCGGCAATTTCGAGACCATCGTCTGGCGTATCATTCCCGAAGCCTCGACCCGTTCGGCCGAACTCATTGCGGGCAACGTCGACATCATCACCAATGTCGCCCCTGACCAGCTGGACGCCGTCAACAATTCGGGCACTGCCGAGGTCAAGAGCGTCCAGGGGACACGCCGTATCTATGTCGGCTTCAACATGCGCGAAGACTTCGCGACGGGCTCAGAAGGTGGCGCAGCCATCCAGGAAACTGACGTCCGCGTCGCCCTGCAGTATGCGGTCGACGTTGAAGCCATCTGCTCGCAACTCCTGAACTTCGCGTGCACCCGTGCGACGGGCCTCGTCAATCCGCCCAACGCCAATGCCTCGCTCGAGCCTTATCCCTATGACCCGGACAAGGCCGAAGAACTGCTCGACGCTGCCGGTTATCCGCGTGGCGAAGATGGAACCCGCTTCGAGATTACGTTCCAGGCCCCGCGCGGCCGGTATCTCAACGATGCCAACGTGGCTCTCGCCATCGGCCAGTATCTCGATGATATCGGCGTCAAGACCAACGTTGAACTGATGGAATGGGCCTCGGTCTATGTGCCGATGCTGTCCAAGCACGACATGGGCCCGATGTTCTTCCTTGGCTCGGGTGGCGGCACCTGGAGTGCGCTCTACGATATGGCCGACCTTTCGGCCGTGGATGCGGGCACCAACTACACCGAGTGGCAGAACCCGGACTGGTTCTCCGGCTGGGCTGAAATCGCCGCCGCGACCACTGAAGAAGAGCGTCGTGCCGTCATCGATCGCATGCTCGAGGTCTTCTACAACGATCCGCCGTGGTTGATGCTCTACTTCCAGCCCGACTTCTACGGCGTCAGCAACCGCGTAGCCTTCGAGCCGCGCCGCGACGAGAAGGTCTACCTGTTCGACACCACACTCGCGCAGTGACGATGTCCGGCACGCAGGATCACGAGGGGCCCTGCGTGCCGGATCAAGCCGGCGGCTACAAGCCGGCAGGAAAAATTGTTTCGGGAGGTCAATGAGGGAACGACCATGAAAACTCTATATCACTTCGCGCTTGCCGCGGCTCTGGGGGCCGCACTATCGACTACCGCACTGGCCGCTCCGCCCGACGACACCGTTGTCGTTGGCCTCAGTGCCGATGCCTCGACCTTTGATCCCGCGCAGATTTCAAGCCGCGACAATTCCAATATCGCCAAACACATCTTCGCAACGCTGTTCAAGGTCAACTTCGCGGGAGAGGTGGAGCCCTATCTTGTCGAAGACACGACGGTGAGCGAGGATGGGCTTGCCTATACGTTCAAGATCAAGGATGGCCTGACCTGCGACGATGGCGAAGCGCTGACCGCCGAAGACGTCGCCTATTCGTTCAATCGCGCCTCTGACCCTGCCAATGCCTTTACCGGCAACACGCCGGGCTTTGTCTATACGACGCTCGGCTTCAAGTCCGCCGAGGTCGTGGACGATCTCAATGTGCAGATCAACCTCAGCGCCAAGACCACCTTGGCGCTCGGCATGATGGCGCAGGTCTTTATCCACTGCAAAGACAGCTACGAGAAGATGAGCCTTGAAGAGGCTGCCGCCAATCCCATCGGCTCGGGTTCCTATCGTTTGGCCTCCTGGGATCGCGGCTCACAGATCGTGCTTGAAAAGGTCAAGGAGCCCGGCACGTTCGATACAATTATCTGGCGCATCATCCCCGAGGCATCGACCCGCACGGCCGAACTGATTGCGGGCAATGTCGACATCATCACCAATGTCGCTCCTGACCAGGTGTCCGCCATCGACGCTTCAGGCTCGGCGACCGTCGCCAAGGTCAGCGGCACCCGCCGCATGCAGATTGGTTTCAACCTTGGCGAGGGCGTTGCCGGCATGCCAGGTGCCGCCGAGATCCAGGACCCCAAGGTGCGCTGGGCGCTTCAATATGCCGTCGACGTCCCGAGCATCTGTTCGCAACTGCTGGGCACCGAGTGCACGCGCATGACGAGCCTCGTCAATCCGCCTAACGACAATCCGGACCTCAAGCCGGTTCCGTATGATCCGGATATGGCCGAACAGCTTCTCGACGAAGCTGGCTATCCGCGCGGCGAAAACGGCGTGCGCTTCAGCATCCGCCTCCAGGGACCGCGCGGCCGCTACCTCAACGACGCAAATGTCGTCCAGGCCATCGGCCAGTACCTGACCGATGTCGGCGTGGAAACCGAAGTCGAGCTGCTCGAATGGGCCTCGGTCTATTCGCCGCTGCTGCGGACCAAGGAGATGGGCCCGCTATTTTTCCTCGGGCAGGGTGGCGTGACCTGGAACCCGCTCTACGACATGAGCCTGTTCTCGACGCCAGACGCGCCGACCAACTATCAGAGCTGGACAGATCCGCGCTGGTTCGACGATTGGAAGCTCGCGCTCGAGGCCGACACCGTGGAGGAAGCGCGTCCGGTCATCAACCGCATGCTCCAGCTCTTCTACGAGGAAGGCCCGTGGCTGCAGCTCTACTTCCAGCCCGATTTCTATGGCGTGTCCGACCGTATCGAGTGGACGCCGCGGCGCGACGAAGAGATCGAGCTGTTTGCTGCAACGCTCAAGCAGTAGCCTGACACCCCCCGGATGCGCTGCCCCAGGTGGCGCATCCCCTTGTTCTCCAGAATCGGTCAACCGCGCATGTGGACATTCATCATTCGACGCCTCATCCAGAGCGTCATCGTCATCATCGGGGTAACGCTGATTACCTTTACGGCCCTGCAGATGAGTGGTGACCCCACCTATCTCTACGTCAGCGAACGCGCGACCGAGGCCGAAATCCAGCGGACGCGAGAAGCTCTCGGCTTCGACAAACCGCTTCCCGAGCAGTACCTGAATTTCCTCGGTAACCTGGTTCAGGGCGATTTCGGCAATTCACTGTCTTACAAGCGTCCGGCGATTGAATCGGTAATGGAGGCCTTGCCGGCGACGCTGGAACTGACGCTCTTTGCCATGTTCCTCGCGATCGTCGTCGCCATTCCGCTCGGGGTGGTGGCCTCACTTAATCGCGGCAGCGCGGTCGACGGCTCGATCATGACCATGGGGATGTTGGGGCAATCCATTCCCAGTTTTTGGCTCGGGATCATGATGATCATGTTCTTTGGCCTTCAACTCAGAATTCTCCCGATTTCAGGGCACGTTCCTTTTATCATGCCATTGATCCAGGGCGATTTCCTGCGCGCCTTCACCAATTTGCCGCAGACACTCTATTACCTGATCATGCCCGGCTTTGCGGTGGCCTTCTATTCCATTTCCCGAAATGCCCGTCTCGTTCGCTCCTCCATGCTCGAAGTTCTCGGCCAGGATTTCGTTCGCACGGCGCGTTCAAAGGGCATCAGCGAACGCGCCGTGGTGATCCGCCATGCGCTGCGCAATGCCTGGCTCCCCGTTGTGACCATGATCGGCCTTGAATTCGGGTTCCTGATCGGCGGCGTCGTCGTGGTCGAGATGGTGTTTTCCTGGCCCGGTATTGGCCGACTGGTCTTCAACGCCATCAATCAGCGCGACATTCCAGTGGTGCAAGCTGCCGTCGTGACCCTCGCGCTGGTCTTCATCGCGCTCAACCTCATCGTCGACCTTGTCTATGCCAAGATCGACCCCCGCGTGAAACTCTAGGAGGCCAGCATGACTGTCGAAACGACCCAGGCGCCCCAGATCGTCAGCCGGCCTCTCTCGCACCGTCGCCGCGAATTCCGGCGCGCCGTCCGCTCCATGGTGCAGGCCAAGTGGCCGCTCCTTGCGGCACTGATCCTTTTTTGTGTCGCCTTGGCCGCGCTCTTCGGCCCCTGGATATCGCCTCTCGATCCCAATCGGCAGGACATCATGGTGCGTCTCGCCGATCCGCTCAGCGAGGGACGTCGCAATGCCTTTTTCCTGCTCGGCACCGACGGTCTCGGGCGCGATGTCTTTTCTCGGCTCCTCTATGGCGCTCGCATATCTCTCACGGTTGGCATTTGTGCCATCATGGTCGGCGGAACCATCGGGGTGATCGCAGGCCTGCTTGCCGGTTACTTTGGTGGCTGGATCGATGACATCATCATGCGGTTGGGCGATATCCAGCTGGCCTTTCCCTTTATCCTTCTCGCCATCATGTTCCTCGTCATTCTGGGACCGGGCGTCGTCAATATCATCATCGTGCTGGGAGTTGGCCAATGGGTCACCTATGCCCGTATCGTCAGGGCCCAGACCCTGTCCTTGCGGGAAAAGGAATATGTCGAGGCGGCACGTGCTCTGGGCGATCCGACACCGCTCATCATCTTCCGCACCATCCTGCCCAATATCATCGCGCCGCTGACAGTGATCGCTTCTTTTAACGTCGCCTCGGTCATCCTGTCGGAAGCCTCATTGTCCTTTTTGGGCCTTGGCGTGCCGCCCGATGTTCCGACCTGGGGCGCCATGCTGGCCGACAGCCGCGACCAGCTAATGGCGAATAAATGGTGGCTCGCCTTTTTCCCCGGCATGGCCATCGTTCTCACCGTCCTGTCCTTCAATATTCTCGGCGACTGGTTGCGCGACTTCCTCGATCCGCGCCTCAAGACCATGGGCTGACCCAAACCCGAAAGTGAAAAAAATGAAGATCGGAATTGTTGGCGCAAGCTTTGCCCGCGCTGCCTATCTGCCCGCGCTACGCCACGTTGACGACACTGAAGTCGTCGCCATCGCATCGAGCCGTCTTGAAAGTGCCCAATCGGCCGCCTCCGAATTTGGTGTCGGTGCAGCCTATAACGATTGGCAGATGATGCTCGACAAGCACCAGTGCGACCTCGTGCTGATCGCAACGCCAACTGACCTGCACGCGCCTATCACATTGGCCGCCCTCGACCGCGGCGCCCATGTGCTTTGCGAAAAGCCGACGGCGATGGATGCAACAGAAGCCAAAACCATGCTCGACAGGGCCGAGGCCCTCGGGCGCGTGCACATGATCGACCACGAACTGCGCTTCAATCCAAATCGCACGCGCATCGCCGAGCTCATCGCATCAGGCGAACTCGGCGATATCCGGCACGTCAACATCGCCAATATCGGTGCTTCCTGGGCCAATCCCGCGAGCCGTCCTAAAGGCGATTGGTGGAGCCTTGCCGAGCATGGGGGCGGTCGCCTCGGCGCCAATGGCAGCCATCAGGTCGATATGCTGCGCTGGTGGCTCGGTCCCGTGCGCTCGGTTGTCGGGCAGGCGTTGACTGTGCTTCCGGATCGCCTCGACAAGAAGACGGGCGAGGCCTGGACGGCCACGGCCGATGATCTTGCCTATTTCACCATGGAAATGGAAAGCGGGGCGCTGGCTCAAGTCTTCATGTCCGGCGTTGCAGCCAACAATATCGGCAACCTGACACAGGTGTTCGGGTCCAAGGGCACGGTGGTGCTCGACAACGATAACGAGCGCCTGATGTATGCAAAGGCCGGCGAGAGCTTTTCCGATATCTCCGTCGAAGACCCCAACGCGGCGTTGCCGGGCCTCAACAAGGGTGTGTGGAATGTGTCGGTGGTTGGAGCCTTGCGCGAGTTGACCGCGGCCATTCGCGAGGGCCGGGGCCTCCAGCGTGGCGCAACTTTTGAGGATGGCCTCAAGAACCAGCAGGTGCTGGACGCGGTCAAGACTTCGACGAAGACTCGGGGATGGGTCGACCTGCCGTAGTCTTTCCGCATGCCGGCCAAAGCGTTATCCTCACTGGTGCCGCCCCCGATCCGATCCCGATGGCTATTCTGGGCCGACTTGCCATCGACCGCGCCGCGCAAGGTCAGGGTGACCTTGCTGACAAATATGTGCAGCCAATTGCGTCGGAACGAAGGATCAGCGTCCCGAAGGCGGCGACGGATCCCCGTCGAGAAACGACTGATCCTGGCGGGCGACCGTTCTGCCTTGGCATGCCCCCTGACAGCACCAAGGCGCGAATAGCATTTTGCTCTGATGTCTCCAGAGCACGGTCGACCCCCTTGCGCGAACGCCGGCCATGTGATTGATATGCGCCCATCCACAGGGGTGCTCCGTATTGCCGGGGCTGAGACGCGGGCGGCAAGCCCTCAAACCCTATTAGCTGATCTGGGTAATACCAGCGGAGCGAGGCGGGCGATGTTTTCTGGCGCACAGATTTCCCTTTATCCAATGGCCGGCAATTTTGTCGGTATCATTCTTGACGCATTGCGTGCACTCGATCCCTATCGGGAGCGGTTGCGGATCGAGACCGACGACCTCTCCACGCTGCTGGTCGGGCCGCCCGAAGTGCTGTTTCCGGCCATGCGCGATCTTTTCGTGGCGGCCTCCAGCAGCGGCGAACATTGCGTGCTCCATGCTACGCTGTCGCGCGGCTGCCCAGGCGAGCCGGACGACGCCATCTGCCAGACCGTTGAATATGGCGGGCCGCGCGAGCCGCTGGAGCAGAGGAAGGCCGCAGCTCTCAAGTCGGTCGGCAGCGCGCCTGTGACCGACATGCAGGCTGCCGCACAATTCTCGCTCTATGTGATGGGCACCGGCGATCACATGGACGAGATCTATGGCTGCATCGATTTTCTTAAACAATCCGGCGTGTTCGGCCGTGCCAAGAATTTCTGCACGAGACTGGACGGCGATGCTGGCGCCGTCTTTGCGACCATCGAAGCCGCCCTCTGCCGCTTCGGGCCACCTGAAGGCCATGTGACGATCGACCTGACAGTATCCGCGAACAGCCCGACGCGCCGCTGAAGCGGTTTCCGTTTCGCGCTTCCCGTTTCGCGCTTCCCAGGTTCATCATGCCCCTTCTACCGCGCCCATCGCTGAGGTTGCTCGCCAGCACCGGCCCTGCCCTGATTTCGGTGGGGGCGGTTGTCCTGGCTTGGGAGACCTACGCGGCCTTTTCAGGCATTTCACCTACCACCCTGCCAGCGCCATCGCGGGTTGTCGCGCAGGTCATGGAACATCGCGGCGCGCTGCTGGACAACGCGATCCCCACACTCGGCGCAACGCTGCTCGGCTTTGCCTGCTCGTTGGCCGCAGCCCTCGTATTTTCAGTCCTCATCGACTTCTTCCGGCCGTTGCGGCGGGCGCTAATGCCTGTCTTCGTCATCAGCCAGACGGTGCCACTCGTCGCGATTGCGCCGCTGATCGTGCTTTGGTTCGGTTTCGGGCTGGCGCCCAAGATCATGCTGGTGGCGCTGGTCACGTTCTTTCCAATGCTGGTCGCACTTTCGCAGGGATATGAGGCGACCGATCGCGACATCGAGGCGCTGCTTGCCTCGATGGGGGCGTCCCGGGCGAAGATTTTTCGCCTGGCCCGGCTGCCTTCGGCCCTGCCGTATTTCTTTGCCGGGCTGCGCATCTCGATCACCTATGCGGTGGTTGGCGCCATCTTTGCAGAGTATGCCGGGGCCGCCAAAGGGCTGGGCATCTATATCCTCAACGCCAAGAACAATTTCCGGCCCGATCTGGTTCTCGCTGCGGTGCTGGTCAGCGCGACGCTCACACTGGTGCTGTTCGGCACGACCATGCTGGTCCAGCGCGTCGCAATGCCATGGTTCCAGCTCGAAGGCGATCGCAGGCCATGAGTGATATCCGGCTCGACCTGAACAATATCTGCAAGGACTTCGGCGGCCTGGCCGTGCTTGACCGCATCTCGCTACAGGTCGGACGCGGCGAATTCGTGTCCATTCTCGGCCCGTCCGGCGCTGGCAAGTCCACGCTGTTCCGATTGTTGACCGGCGGGGTGGCATGCGATGGCGGAGAAATCCGCTTCGACGGTAACGTATTGGCCGGCGCCAACCCCTTCGCGTTCATGCCACAGCGCGACGCCCTGATGCCGTGGCGGCGGATCATCGACAACGCCACGCTGGGGCTTGAGGTACAGGGCGCCAGTCGAACCGCGGCGCGGGAAAAGGTAGCGCCGCTCTTTGCCGAATTCGGGCTGGCGGGCTTTGAGCAGCATTACCCATCCCAGCTTTCGGGCGGCATGCGCCAGCGCGCCGCCCTGTTGCGCACCGTCGTGCAGAACCGGCCCATGCTGCTGCTCGACGAACCGTTTGGGGCGCTCGACGCGCTCACCCGTACTGCTATGCAGCGCTGGTTGATGACGATGTGGGCGCAGCACCACTGGACCGCCTTGCTGATCACCCACGATGTCCGTGAGGCGGTGTTCCTGTCTGATCGCATCTATGCGCTGTCCGCGCGTCCCGCCCGAATCCTGCGCGAATTCGTCGTACCGACCCCCCGTTCATGCCGCGGCCTGGTTTCCAGTGAAACCAGCCGGATCGAGGCTGAAATTCTTGACACCCTCCTTTCCCAGCAACCGGACCAATAGACCATGTTTAACCGCCGCCAGATCATCGCCTTCGCGATGACCGCCAGCTTCGCCGCAATGCCCGCCTTTGCCCAGAACACACCCGTCAGCATTGCACTCGACTGGACCCCGAACACCAATCATATCGGACTCTTCGTGGCCCAGGCCGAGGGCTACTATGCCCAGGCCGGTCTGGATGTGACGATCCTGCCCTATAGCGATACGGCGGCCGGCACGCTGGTGGCCAACCGTGTCGCGGATTTCGGGATAATGGGTTCGGTGAGCCTCTACACGCAGCGCACGGCCGGCGCAGACCTCGTTGCCACCTTCGCGATAATGCAGACGGAAACCGGGCGCGTGGTGTTCAACGCCGACCGGACAGACATCCAGCGCCCAGCAGACCTTGATGGCCTGACCTATGGTGGCTTTGGCAGCAACTGGGAGACGGCGCTTATCAACACCATGATCCGCCATGACGGTGGCAAAGGGGAATTTGAGACCATTACCCTGGGCACCTCGGCCTACGAGGCCCTGGCCAATGGCGCGGTCGATTTCACCCTGGAGGTTTATACCTGGGAAGGCGTCAAGGCCGAGCTCGAAGGCGTGGCACAACGCGCCTTCCGCTATGCCGATTTCGGCGTGCCGGACGAGCACACCACGCTGATCGGCTCCAGCCAGGCCTATCTGGATGCCAATCCGGACGCGGCGGCTGCCTTCATCGTTGCTACGAAGCGGGGCTATGCTTTTGCCGTGGACCACCCCGAGAGAGCGGCTGATATCATCATTGCCGCGAATGCCGATGTGTTGACTGATCGGGCCCTGATCATCGCTTCGCTAAAGACGCTGGTGGACGGCAACTACCTGCGGACCGCCGATGGCGCGCTGGGCACCTTCGATCCGGCCAAGATGGAAGCAATCGGGGCGTTCATGTTCCAGGCTGGCATGCTCAAGGATGGCAACGGGACCCCGCTTTCCAAAGCCCCCGATTTTTCGACCTACTACACCAATACCTATGCGGCCACTGAGTAGCCTCTCCTGAGGCAGGGACGTTGCTGCGATCGAGACCTATTTTCAATGCGATTTCGATCGCGGCAGCGTCGTCGGAGTGAAGCGAAACTGCGAACCGCTGCCTGGATCAGATGACCGACTGTCCTGCGCTCCATGATAGACACTCGCGCCGTCTTCGCCGCACCCCGAGGGCGGCCGGTCCGCTTATGCTGACCATCGTCTGGATGGGGTGATGCCTTGCAGGCCAACACTGTCTTGCCTGAAGGTAACGCGAAGCCGCCTGTTGGCTGCATTGGCGCAATACGGTCTCTGCCAGCAGCAATTTGCCCGTCAATACGCCAGCGTCTCGAGAAGCTGCCCGTTTCTTAGCTGCCCGAATACATGCGCTCCATTGCACCGGTCAGATGATCTTGCATGGCTTGCTGTGCCGCCTCGCTGTCCTTGGCGGCGATGGCCTGGAAAATGCGGTGGTGCTCTGCTTCAACGATATCGTGCCTTTGCGTCGTCGCCCGCAAGGTCAGGCTGCGCGAAAGATGCATGCCGAAAGCGATCTGGCTGGCCATGGTTTCCATGGCCGCGATATGAAATTGGTTGGCTGAGCTCCGGGCGATGATCATATGGATCTCGAGGTCAGCGTCAGTGCCGGTTTCGTGCTGGCGGAACGTGTCGTTGAAACGGGAAATGGCGCGCTCGAGCTGGAGCAGTTGTTCATCGGTGCGCCGGATCGCGGCCCATTTGGCGCAGAGCGGCTCGAAGTCGATGCGGAATTCATAGCAGCGCTGAATGTCAGACAGCGAGCTGAGCGGCACGATCTTGCCGACGGACCGGTCCGGGCGCCGGGAAACATAATTTCCCGAGCCTTGACGGGTGGCGATAATGCCGTCCTCCCGAAGCCGCGCCAGCGCCTCCCGCAGTACCGGGCGCGATACTTTATAGTCGGCAGAAAGCGATTGCTCTGCCGGGAGCCTCGCGCCAATGGCGAAGCGCCCGTCTATGATCTCCTGCATCAGGCGATCATAGATGCTATCTGCCAGATTGGGTTCGCGCGTGCGGCTTTCGTCGGCCATGGACACTATCCTTGAGTGACGCCTCTATACCGCAATTCCCGCCGCCCGATAAACCGACTCCATCAGCTTGAGGGTCTTGAGATTGTCCAGCCTGTCGGTCGGAAAGGGCGCGCCCGTGATCAGCCCGTCGGCAAAGGCATTTACGGCGCCGGTGAAGCAGGCCTGATAATTGGCCTGGAGGTCATGCACGGTCAGCGGCTTCTCGACGGACAGTTTGCGGATCACAGACTGATCGAGGACCAACGTATCCCGGTCTCCAAGTATTTCCAGCCGGTCCGTCGGCAAGGGTGGATAGCCGATTGCTGACACATTGGCATCGACTACGATGGTAGCGCCCGCCGCGCTTCGCAGAGTCACGAGAGCGACATCCTCCCCCTTCAGGTCCGGGTTAACCCGGTCGAGCACGGCGGACGTCACGTCCATTTCTCCGAAAATGGATCGCAACGCATCGAGGTGATGGATCAGAATCTCGAAAACAAGGAGGCGATCAAACCCTGCAAGATAGGGTTGACGTCCCAGCAGAAACGGCGTCTTGCCCGGGTAATCGAACAGCGATGACGAGCGCACGGTCAGTCTTGCGTGACGGACGTTTCCTACCTCGCCAGCCGCTACCCGGCGCGCCATTTCGGCATAATGCGGGCGGAAGCGATAATTCTCATGCACCATGAAGCGCACAGCTTCGCCGACATCGGCGATCAGGGCCTCTGCCTCAGCGACGGTTGCGGTCATCGGCTTCTGGCACATGACGTGAATGCGTTTGCCTGCGGCCAGCCGTACCAGATCGGCATGCGTACCCACGGGAGTAATAATGTCGATTGCATCCGGCTTTGTCTGTTCGAGCATGACTTTGACGTCGGTGAAGACCCGATCAATCCCAAACTGCTCGGCGCGAGCTTCGGCGCGGGCCTGGTCAGGGTCACACAGCCCACAGATCTCTACATCGGACCGTGAGCGCCAGCCGCGCAAGTGGAATTCGCTGATGGCGCCGGCCCCGGCAATGGCAATTTTCAAGACAGACATAGTTCCTCCGGTGGTAGCCCATCTAACCTATTTTTACCAATCTAACAACTATTGACGAATGCCGGGAGGTCCGTTATCGCTCTGGCCCTAACGTGTTTGGAGCCCCCTACATGCGCACTGAAGTCACACCGGCTGACCTGTCCAAATCTGTCATGGCCGTTCCGCCGCTGGCACGCAGTGCTGATGGGGCCTACGATGTTGCTGGCAATGCTGCCCTGATACAGCACCTGGAGAATGGCGGCGTCTCAACCCTGCTTTATGGTGGCAACGCCCTGGCGCATCACTGGCCTATCTCGCAATATGACAACTGGCTGGACCGGCTCGAACAGTCCTGCGGCGCCGATACTTGGCTCCTGCCTTCGGTCGGCTCGGATGGCGGCCGCCTGGTGGATCAGGCTGCAATGCTCAAAAGCCGGAAATTCCCGGTCGCCCTGCTGCTGCCGATGATTGCGCCCCGAACCGAGGAGGGGACCATGGCAGCGCTGCGGCGCTTCCATGCCGAGTGCGGGGTTCAGTTGCTGGTTTACATCAAGACCGACAATTACATCCTGCCCCAATCCCTGGGCGCGCTTGTTGCCGATGGTGTGGTCTTTGGCGTCAAATACGCCGTGCCCCGGCCACAGGGCGGTCGGGACGCCTATCTCGATGCCATCATCGCCGCTATCGGTGCCGAGCGGATCATTTCCGGCTTCGGTGAACCGCCGGCCATAGCGCACATGCGCGATTATGGCCTGGCGGGATTCACCGCCGGCTGCGTGTGTCTGGCGCCCGCCATCTCCATGGCTGCCCTGGGGGCATTGCGCGAAGGCCGGGCCGAACAAGCGCAGAGCCTAATTCAGCCTATGCTGGCGCTGGAAGCCGCGCGCAATCGCATCAACGAAATCCGCGTTCTGCACGAAGCGGTGAGCCTTGCCGGCATTGCGCAAATGGGCCCGATCCTGGAGCCTTCCAGCGGCCTCACGCCAACCGAGCGGGCAGAGGTTGAAACAGCTGCCCGCGCTCTTGTGGCTGCTGAACATGCTTTCAGGGCGCAAAGCGCAGCCTGAACCGCGACTGAGAATTCAAACTGCTCAATGGGAGGAACTTATGAGCTTGAATAAACCCGTTACCCGTCGAACCGTTCTTGGCGGGGCCGCCGCCGCACTGGCGCTTTCGGTAGCGCCACGCAGCGTCCTGGGCGCTGACTATCCAAGTCGCCCGGTTACCGTGGTCGTCCCCTGGGGCGCTGGCGGTGGCACCGACGCCACCGGCCGCATGATAGCAGCCCTGCTTGAAAAGCGTCTGGGCGGCAGCTTCAACGTGGTCAACCGCACTGGCGGTTCGGGCGTTGTCGGCCATTCGGCCATCGCCAATGCCGCCCCCGATGGCTATACCATCGGCCTGGTGACCGTTGAAATCACCATGATGCACCATATCGGCCTGACCGAGCTGACCGCAGCAGACTACACGCCTCTTGGCCTGATGAATGCCGACAGCCCTGGCATTACCGTTTCGTCCGACAGCCCCTATGGCGATATCGAAAGTCTTGCCAAGGCTATTGCCGAGTCTGAACCCGGCACATTCAAGGCCTCCGGCACCGGACAGGGAGGCATCTGGCATCTTGCGCTGATCGGCTGGCTGCTGTCCATGGACCTGGCGCCGGATCATGTCACCTGGGTGCCGTCAGAAGGCTCAGCGCCCGCCATGCAGGACCTGATCGCCGGCGGCATTGACCTGGTGACGGTATCGCTGGCCGAAACCAAGGCCATGGTCGATGCCGGCCGTGCCAAGAACCTGGCCTTGATGGCGGATGCCCGCGCTGCGTCCCATCCCGATGTGCCCACGGTCAAGGAAGCGGGCGGCCAGTTCTCGCTTTCGACCTGGCGCGGCATTTGCGGACCCAAGGACATGGACCCCGTGGCCGCCGAAGCCATTTCGACAGCCCTGGCCGAAATCGCCCAAGACCCCGAATTTGTCGAGTTCATGAACAGCCGAGGCTTTGGTATCACCTATCTCGACCCGGCTGCGCACGCAGATATGATGAGCACAACCGACGCGATCATGTCGGATGCCCTTACTGCGGCGGGTCTGGCCTCGAGCTAGGGCGCGGGACCAATCAGGCGGCGGGCGCAGTCGTGCCCGCCCCAATCTGTTGCCGGGAGGAGGAACTGGCATGCAATTGAGCGACTCTCTTATGGGCGCGCTGTTTCTGGCCATTGGCCTGGTCATGTTCGCCATGGCCATCCAGTTCCCGGCCTTTCCCGGCCAACCCTATGGCGCCTCGCTATTTCCCAGCATTCTGGGACTTGGTTTGGCACTGAGCGGGCTTTTGATGGTCTTTTCCGGTTTCAAAAGCGCCGAAGGTCGCTTTGCCGTTACCATTGACCCCACCCTCAAGACCGCTTCGGGATTGGTCAGCGCGGCGCTGGTCGTTGCTGCGGTCTTGGCGCACATCTTCCTGGCCGGACTGATCGGCTTTATTCCCGTCACGATCCTCACGCTTCTGGCGCTGTTTGTGTGGTTTCGCGTGCCGCTGGTTCAATCCATAGCCTTCGCCATCGCGGGCGCGGCCTTGTGTTGGATCCTGTTTGCCGTTGCGCTGGAAGTGCCACTGCCGCGCGGGCCCATCGAGAGCCTGTTCTGACCATGGTTTCACCCGACATTCTGTGGCAGGCACTGCAGCTGGTCCTTGACCCTGAAGTGCTGCTTGTCGTCCTGTGCGCCGGCGCCTTTGGCATGTTTGTGGGCGCCATGCCGGGCCTCACGGCCACCATGGCCACCGCGCTTCTGGTGCCGGTCACATTCTTCTTGGACCCCATTCCCGCTATCGCGGCCATCGTTACCGCCAGCGGCATGGCCATTTTCGCCGGCGATATCCCTGGCGCTCTCCTACGCATGCCAGGCACCCCAGCTTCGGCAGCCTATGTTGAAGATGCCCACAAGCTGGCCCTGGCCGGCAAGCTCAATCTGAGCCTGGGCACCAGCCTCTTGGTGTCTGCCATTGGCGGGCTCTTCGGTGTGCTGGTGCTCATCCTGGCGGCTCCGGTGCTGGCCGAATTCGCGCTGAAATTCACTTCGTTTGAGTATTTCTGGCTGGCGGTGCTTGGCCTATCCAGCGCGGTCTTTATCGCCTCGGACAATGCACTCAAGGCAGGTATCTCACTCCTCATCGGGCTGTCACTGGCTACGGTCGGGCTCGACCCGACCTCAGGCACGCCGCGCTTCACCTTCGGCAGTGTCGATCTGCTTGCAGGCATCGAGTTCGTTCCCGCGATGATCGGACTTTTCGCGATAGGCGAAGTCCTGCGCGGCGCCATCCGCATGAACACGGCCGCCCCCCTGCCACAAGTGCCGCCGACCAAGGGTCCGCTATTCGCTGGCCTAGGTGCGCTGATCATGCGCTATCCCAAGAACATCCTGCGCAGCTCAACGCTGGGCACGATGATCGGCGCCTTGCCGGGTGCGGGGGCTGATATTGCCGCCTGGATGAGCTACGCGTTCTCCAAGCGCATGTCCAAGACACCCGAACAATATGGCAAGGGGCACCCGGAAGGACTGGTCGATGCTTCGGCGGCAAACAATGCGGCAGTCGGCGGATCATGGATCCCGGCCTTGGTCTTCGGTATTCCCGGCGACAGCGTCACCGCCATTGCCATCGGCGTCCTCTATATGAAGGGCATCAATCCCGGCCCCACAGTGTTCCTGCAGACGCCAGAGATCATCTATGCAGTGTTCATGCTCTTCATCCTGGCCATTATCGTCATGGTGCCGCTGGGCTGGGGCACGGTCAAACTGGCCCGCCGTGTGCTGACCATTCCGCGCCGCATTCTCATGCCGCTGATCCTGACCTTCTGTATTGTCGGCTCTTTCGCCCTCACCAATTCGCCCTATGGCATCGTCCTGATGCTGTGCATCGGTCTGGCCGGCTGGTTCCTGGAGGAAAACGGATTCCCCTTGGCGCCCATCATCCTCGGCCTGGTGCTCGGGGGCATGGTGGAGCGCAATTTCCTCACCTCGATGATCAAGTCCGACGGTGACCTGCTGGGCTTCTTCGAGCGTCCAATCGCTGCAGTGCTGGGGGTGCTCGTGATCCTGCTCTGGGGAACGGTGATCGTTCGCTTTGTCATGCGCATGACGGCGTCGCGCACCCAACAGGCGGAAAGCTGATCGCGATGTGCACCTGTTGATCGATAGACCTGACGGCGCTTGGACTTCTGATCACGTGGTTCGGTGCCGCCGTGGCCTTCTCAGGTACCTGCCTCACCGCGGCTGTGAGGCGTATGCTCGCATCGCCAGCCGGCCGGCGGTTCACTCCGCATAGCAAACCCAACCTTTGAAGCTGAGGCCGGCAAAGAACAGACTGACCTGCCCGAACCCGGCCTCGGCCAACATGGCTTCGTCCTCGTCTGGCGACAGGATGGTCAGCCTTGTACCGATCGCGTCGCGCGCGGCAGCGAGAAGGGCCGGATCCGAGCCGGGTGGCGCGCCGAAGGCGGCATGGCGCGCGATCCATGCCGAGCGCTCAGGCTCGGTCTGTGGGAAGCTTGCGTGCATCAGCAGGAGCGGAGAACCGGGTCTCAGGCGCTGACGAATCTGGGCAAGGATGTGTGCCCGCTCCGCCCGGTCGATGAAATGGAAGACCAGCAGGCACGTCGCGCCGTCGAACGGCCCGGTGGGCGCATGCGCGATCGTGCCGTGATGAAGGCGGACGCGCTTGGCGTGTGGCCCAATCGTCTCCGCTGCCAACTCGAGCATGTCGGCAGAAGGATCTACTCCATCGAAGGTCCATCCAGATTGCGCTTCCGCTAGGGCCCTCAGCTCCATGCCACCACCCGCGCCTACAACGAGCACGCGGCCGTTTGACGGCACCCGCTCGGCCAGCAGCATCTCGACCATGCGATGCAGGCTCGCAAAGCCGGGAACCTGTCGAGGCGGCCCATCGAGATAGGCCCGGCCATGTCCTGCAAACGTGTTCGTCATTCTGTCGTCCTCTGCATAGCGTTGGCGAGGGACATTTAAGCCGCTCGCCCTCAATAGTCAGGCCAGCGCTTCCTGCGGCTGCGGACCACGTAGCAGCACGAAGACCAGCAGAAGCGCCATCACGACGACACCTGCCCACATGGCCTGCCGCCATGCTTCCATGAACGCTTCCTGCGCCGAGCGCAGCAGCGCCGCAGACGCCGGATCATTTGCCAGATTGAGTGCTCCGGCAATGCCCTTGCTGACTTCGGCCGCCACATCAGCAGGAACGCCCGCGAGCCGTCCGGCAATGGCACGACCATAGCCCGCTGTGACCCGTTTTGTGGAAGATGGACATCACAGCTCCTTTGCATGTATCAGTTGCAGATACGAGACCTTGGAGGCGAGGTCAACCACTGTAGTGGCGAAGCGTGACACGGATGAATTGGGGGCCTGGACATGAACAAGAACACACGACTGTCGGGGGTCCTGCACGTCTTGCTGCACCTCGGACAGGTCTCGATCCCCCTGACTTCCGAGGTGTTGGCCAACACCATGGGCACCAATCCCCCGGTGTTTCGCCGTACCATGGCCGGCCTGCGCGAGGCAGGTTATGTGACTTCGGAAAAAGGCCATGGGGGTGGCTGGAAGCTTGCTCGTCCGCTGAGCGAGATCACCCTGCACGACGTCTATGTCGCGCTGGACCGTCCCGGTCTCTTCGCTATCGCCAGTCGAAACGCGGAAACGGCGTGCAAGGTGGAGCAGGCGGTCAATCACGCCCTATCAGACACCATGACAAAGGCAGAGGCGCTGTTTCTCGAGACCTTTCGCGGCGTTACCCTCGACCAGCTCATGCCCGAGACCTCGCAGGGGTTCGGCATCCACTGCAAGCCGGTTTCCAAGTCTTAGTCCGCATCAAGGCTAGCGCCTCGCCAGCTCGACATAGGCTCGGCACATGGCAAGCAGTTCCACCTGCAGCGCATCGATGGCGGCTTGCGACAGGTTGCGCTCGAAGGCGTTCCGGATCGTCCCGAAGATCACGGTGACCAGGGTCAAGTTGACGATCTGCACGTCATCGAACGCAGCATCGGGGGCACTTTCAAGCATGGCCGAACTAGCGGCATCCACCCGCCGGGCAAACGACTCCACAAGGGCTTCGTTGTCCATCTCGACCACCGAGCGATAGAGCGCCCGTGTGACCTCCGCACGCTCGGTCTTGGCCCGCCAGTAGGTCTCGATCAGCGCGGCCAGCATCTCCGCCACCGGCCTCGCGGTCTGCTCCCGGCAGGTCGCCTCGACCTTGTCCGCCAGCACCTCGAGATAACGTTCGTTGAGCGCATAGATCAGCGACTGCTTATGCGGGAAATACTGGTACATCGTCCCCACCGAGACGCCGGCCCGTTCCGCCACCCGCGTGGTGGTGAGTCCCTGCATCCCCTCCACCAGCAAAACCTGAATAGTCGCCTCGAATATCGCGTCCAGTGTCGCTACGGATCGCGCCTGACGCGGCCATTTCCGGGGGGTCAGCGTAGCGGGCGTGGTCGTGGCCATATGCGAATTCCCAAACTGAAGAATGCTTCACATATTACGGCTGTTGCACATCACTGGGAAGGATCATCCATGGAACACAAGCGCATTGCTCTGGTTACCGGTGCCAATAAGGGGATTGGGCTCGAAATCGCTCGCCAGCTCGCCGAGGCGGGCGTCGCCGTCATCATCGGCTCGCGCGATGCCGGACGTGGACAGGCCGCCGTAGCCGAACTGGCGGGGCAGGGCCTCGAAGCGACCTCCGTCCAACTGGACGTCACCGATGAGACGAGCATCGCCGCGGCCGCCACAACCATTGGTGCGCGTGACGGTCGGCTCGACATCCTCGTCAACAATGCCGGCATTTTCGATTTCGCCGATGCTGCCCCCAGCAGCGCGTCCATTCCGGCGGTCCGCAAAGTGCTGGAGACCAACTTTATCGGCGCCCTGGCCGTGACCCAGGGCATGCTGCCGCTGCTGCGCAAATCCGCGGGGGGTCGGATTGTCAACCTGTCGAGCTCGCTGGGCTCGCTCAGCGTGAACGCCGACCCGTCGTCGCCTTACTTCGCGCAGCGCTACATTGGCTACAATGCCTCGAAAGCGGCGCTCAACATGCTGACCATCCAACTCACCGAAGAGCTGCGCGACACCGGCATCGTCGTCAATTCCGTTAGCCCCGGCTTCGTCAAGACCGACCTGACCGGTTATGGCTTCATGACGCCGGAAGAAGGCGGACGCCTGCCCGTGAAACACGCACTGGGTGGGGTCGACAATGGACGGTTCATCGAGCCCGACGGCTACACGCCCTGGTAGGCGGGTACTGGCTTCGCCCCAACTTCCCGGTGGTCAACAATGCGGGCCTTCAGTTCACCGCCTGGCCCGATTTGTCGAACAAGAGCGCTTTGCCTGGATCGACATCAAGCGCGAGGCTATCGCCACGTCTTAGAATCTGGTCGCCTTCCAGCACGGCCAGCCAGGATGCCCCCGAGGGCAATTCGAGATTGACGATGGTCTCATTGCCTAGCCGCTCGACCAGGCCAACCCGGCCGACAATGGTGCCCGATGGCGCCACCGCCAGATCATGCGGGCGAACGCCCAGGGTCAACCTGTCACCGGGGCGGAGACGACCGGCGGGAATGGCGACCGGCACGCCCGCCACATCGGGGCCGCTGACGGTCACGCTGTCGCCGACCACCTTGTCCACGCCCGCCTCGACGAAATTCATCTTGGGCGATCCGATAAAGCCGGCAACGAACAGATTGGCCGGGCGCTGGTAAAGCTCGATTGGTGCGCCAACCTGCTGCACCACGCCGCCATCGAGCACCACGATCTTGTCAGCCAGGGTCATGGCCTCGACCTGGTCGTGGGTGACATAGATCATGGTGGCGCCCAGATCATTGTGCAGTCTTGAGATTTCCATGCGCATGTCGACCCGCAGCGCGGCATCCAGATTGGAAAGCGGCTCGTCGAACAGGAAGACTTCCGGCTTGCGTACAATGGCACGGCCAATCGCCACGCGCTGACGCTGGCCGCCCGAGAGCTGGCTGGGCTTGCGGTCCAGCAGATGCTCCATTTGCAGGATGCGTGCTGCCTCGCGGATCTTCTGGTCACGCACATCCTTCGGCGTCCGGGCCAGTTTCAGCCCGAAGCCGACATTGTCATAGACGGTCATGTGCGGGTAGAGCGCGTAGGACTGGAACACCATGGCGATGCCGCGGTCGCGCGGCTCGACAGCGTTGACGACACGGTCGCCGATAACCAGTTCGCCGCCTGTTATATCCTCAAGCCCTGCGATCATGCGCAGCAAGGTGGACTTGCCGCAGCCCGATGGGCCGACGAACACCACGAATTCGCCGTGCTCGATGGTGAGGTCGATCCCCTTGATGACCTCGACATTGCCATAGCTCTTCTGGAGCTGTTTCAGTTCAAGCCCGGCCATGGTCGGTCTCCTTCATGAAAGTCATCGCCTGCGTCATCCCTTGACCGCACCGGCCGTCATGCCGGCTACGATCTGCCGGTTGAAGAACAGGAAGACCAGCAGTGGCGGTATGGTGATCAGCAGAATATTGGTGAACAGCAGGTTGTAGGCCGTGCTGAACTGGCTCTGGAAGTTGTAGAGCGTAAGCTGCACGGTCGCATTGGCATTGCCCGGCAAATAGTAAAGCGGGTTGGTGAAGTCGTTGAAGATACCGACGGACTGCACCACGATATTGGTCACCGTTACCGGCCAGAGCAGGGGCAGTACGATGCGAAAGAACACATCCAGCGGACGGGCACCGTCAATGATCGCCGCCTCGTCAAGGTCACGGGGGATGGTTGCCACGAATGCCCGGTACAGGATGATCGAGAAGGGCAGGTTGTAGGCCACTTCAATCAAGATCATGCCGTGCAGGGTGCCGAATAGTTTCAGGCCCTGAAGCAACCAGATCGTGGGCACAACGGCGGGCGGGACCATCAGTCCGGCAAGGATGAGGAACTCGATCAGCCCGTTCCAGCGCGTCTTGCGCCTGGCCAGCACGTAACCGACCATCGCCGCGAAGATCACCAGCAGGGTGACGCTGACAACCGTGATGATGGTTGAATTGATGAAGGCGGTGATCATCATCCAGTTGCGGGTCTTGACCACCTCGGCCACGTTTTCCCAGAAGTGGAAGCCAGTGGGCCAGGAGAAGTCGCGCAGGGCCGATTGCTGGCGGTCCTTGAAGGCCATCAGCACGATGAAGATGAACGGGATGACGAAGACCACAAAAGTGGTCGCGATGGCGGCAGCGCCGCCCAGTATGGAAGCGCGCCGTGTCATTCGTGGCCCTGCTTGCGATTGAGGATCATGGTCAGCGGCACGACAAGCAGCGCGATGAGGATGAACAACACCACGTTGCCGGCCGTAGAGAGGCCGTAAAAGCCGGCCTGATACTGCTTGTAGATCACCGAGGCGATGGTATCGGAGGCAAAGCCTGGCCCGCCCTTGGTCATCGCCCAGATCAGGTCGAATGTGCGCAGCCCGCCGATAAAGCTCAGGGTGATCACGGTCGAGGTGGCGGGGCGGCAAAGCGGCAGCGTGACGTACCAGAAATTCTGCCAGGGTGTGGCGCCGTCAATGCGCGCTGCCTCGTAATAGTCGCGGGGAATGGCCACCAGTCCGGCGATATAGATCACGGTCGCCAGGCCCACGCCTTTCCAGACATCAACCAAGGCGACGGAATAGAGGGCCAGGTTGGGATCGGTCAGCCAGCCCGGACCCGCAATGCCGAACATGGCCAGTGTTTCGTTGATCATGCCTTGGGTGGGGTGCATGAGAACAGTGAACGTAATGCCGACGCCAACAGTGGAGACCAGCACCGGAAAGAAGACTACGGAGCGCAGATAGCCCCGCGCCACGATCTGGCTGGTCAGCATCACTGCAAGGAGCAGCCCTAACACGACCTTCAGGCCGGAGGTCACGACGGCATAGATGACTGTGTTGATCAGTCCCTTGATCAGGAATGGTTCGCGAAAGAACTGGGCGAAGTTCTCGAATCCGATGAACTCGGAATCAAACAGGGTCCAGCGCGTCAGGCTGAAATAGAGCGACGCAAAGGTCGGCGCCAGGAACAGCACAGAATAAACGATGGCCGCCGGGGTGAAGAACCAGCCGGGGTAGGGCGAGCGCCGTGTCAGGCGCGGCGCAGGTGGTGCCGGCGAAACCGCAGGGGTAGCGGATACTGAAACGGACATTTGCCCTATCCTCCAGGAAAAATGGCCCGGAGTGCACAGGGTGCACCCCGGGCCGCAAGGTCACAAGAGCTTACCAGCCTTCAAGGCCAAGCTGCTGGGCCTGCTTGCGTACATCCTCGTCGTAGAGTGCGGCGGCGTCTTCGGCAGAGCGGCTACCGGTACCGACCTCGACCAGGATCTGCTCGAGCGCGGGGCCCTTCACTGGGGAGAGGAACTCCAGAGCGGGCGCATTCTGACCGCCTTCCTGGAAGTAGGGCATCATATCGGAGACGGCGGGCGGAACGTCATCGGGCAACTCACAACCAGCCACCATGTATGGGCCGGTGGCACCGACTGCCTCGTTGCGGACGGCGCAGCCCTCGGGGCTCGCAACAAAGGCGACGAAATCCTTGGCCAGCTCAGGACTTGCAGCGTTTTTCGGCACGTAAAGCGAGTCCGGCATCCAGGTAGTCAGGCCGTTGCTTTCGGCGCTGTCGCCAGGCTGGGCGAAGAAGCCCACGTGGTCGAGATGGTCCGGCGTGGTCTCGGCAATTGCCCCGATCGCAAAGGTCAGCATCGGATAGTGCGCACCTTCACCGGTGGCCACCATGCGAACGCCATCTGCATAGGAGGCGGCGCCAAAATCGGCGTTGAAGTAGTCGGCTTCAGCCACTTCCTCGAGTTTTTCGAAACCGCGCAGCGCTGCCGGGGTTGTCGCAAACTTGGCTTCGTTGGCGGTGAACTTCTCGGCGAAGTCCGGTTCTTCGGCGAGAACGTTGAAGAAGTCGGACAGCACGAAAAGCTGGCTGGTCCAAGTGTCCGCATAGGTCTGGATGACAGGAACCTTGCCGGCTTGCTTGATCGCCTCGTTATTGGCCATGAACTCGTCCCAGGTCTTGGGAACTTCCAGGCCAAGCTCTTCATAGATCGGCTTGTTATACAAAATGCCGCCGCCCATGGCAGGCGCGAACGGGGCGCCATAGACCTCGCCATCAGCTGAAACCACCGACTTGAAGCTGTCCTGGACACCGTCCTGGAACGCCTCTTCGGTCAGGGGCAGCAGGTTCTGGGTCGGGTTGATAGCCTGGAACAGCGAACCCGAATTGTATGAAAAGACGTCTGCCATGGCGCCGGTTGCCAGGCGGGTCTTGACGATGTTGTCGCCTTCGCCGCCGCCGGGACGCACTTCGATGTCGATGGTGACATCGGGGTTCATGGACTTGTAGGCCTCGGCCCAGGCTTCCATGGTGGCAATGGATTGCGGGCCATTGTCGACAAGGATCGACAGATAGCCGGATTGCTGCGCCTGGACGGCGCTCGCCGTCATCAGCATGCCCAGCGTGCTGGCGCCCAGCAGGGCGAGGGTTTTAGTCTTCATCATGGTCTTCCTCCCAATTGAGATCCGCATTTGCGGACCGGCTAAAAACTGGATTGCGCCTTAAGGCGTGTTCACATTGGCCTTTGGCTTGTGGCGTTCTTCGCGCTTTGGCGCGGTGTACCTGAAGGTAATCTGGTGGGTCCCGGCGCTCAGCGGCACGTCCTCCCCCGAGGCGATCGACTGGCCGTTGAGCGTGGCATCGCGATATTTGGGATCCAGACGAAGTACGCCCTTGCTGGCCTGTGGCACCTCAATCTGGTAGCGCACGGCATCATCATCGACTGACCATTCAGCGCGAATGGAACCGGCGGGGCTGTCATGATGCGCCTTGACCGGCGATAGCTCGGGCAGGATGACCGGCTCGAAGACGATGGTCTTGAAACCCGGGTCGGTGGCATCCGGCCGGAACCCGGCAACACCCTCGAGCAGCCACTGGCACACTGCGCCATAGGCATAGTGATTGTACGAGTTCATCTGCGGGTTGTAGATGGTTCCATCGGGCTGAATGGCGTCCCAACGTTCCCAGATTGTCGTCGCACCCATCTTGACCTGATAGAGCCAACCGGGGACTTCCTCCTGCAGGAAAACCTCGCTGGCCAGGCCCCATTCGCCGATCTTGATCAGCGCCGGCAGCAGGGCAGGAGTGCCGATGAAGCCGGTTCCGATGCGGCGCTCCGCGCGCTCGATCGTGTTCCTGAAATAAGCCTTGGCGGCCTCGTACTTGTCGGCCGGGATCAGGTCATGGACGATCGCCAGCGCGTAGGAGGTCTGGTCGTCATAGGCCAGGCGTCCTGATGGCGTGATGAACTCATTGGCAAAAGCCGCCTTCACCTGGTCCGCCATTTCGGCCATGCGATCAGCAACATCACTCTTGCCCACGATCCGGGCGATCTCGCTCACGGCCTTGGACGCGATATGGAGGTACACAGTGGCGGCTGCATCGTCGCCCATGGTCGGAAGCGGCTTGGCACTGGGTCCCTTGGGCTGCAGCCAATCACCAAAGGAGAAGCCGCGAGCGCCCCATTCGCGCGGCGGCGACACGATCGGGCCGTCGCTGATCGACCACACGAAGTCCACCCATTTGACCATTGAGGGCAGCACTTCTTCGAGGAAAGCCGTGTCGCCATAGTGCAGGTAAAGCTGCCAAGGCACCATCCAGATGGCGTCGCCCCAGCCGGTCGAGCCATAAAAGCCCGGATAATGAGTGGGATCGAGCCGGGTCGGGTCGGGGCAGACATGGGGCACCGCGCCGTCTTCGCGCTGATCGACCATGAGGTCGCGCACCCATTTGTGAAAGAACCCCTGTACCTCGCCGAGATAGGCCGCGGTGCCGGCGAAGACCTGTGCATCGCCAGTCCAGCCCAGGCGCTCGTCACGCTGCGGGCAGTCGGTCGGCACCTCGATGAAATTGGCGCGCTGGCTCCAGAGCGTGTTGAGGAACAGCCGGTTCACCAGCGCATTGCCTGAAGTGAAGCCGGACTTCACCTCGGTCACCGAACTGATGGGTACCGAAACGATGTCGATCAGCGTTGCATCACCCTCGATGGTGACGCGGGCATAGCGGTAGCCCTGGAAGGTAAAGTAGGGGCGATAATGTTCCTCGCCCGCGCCCGCCAGCACATATTCGATCCTGGCATCGGCTGTGCGGTAATTGCCGTTATAGAAATTGCCATCTTGGTCGAGCACTTCGGCATGCTCGATCGTGATTTTCGCGCCGGCGGCGCCCTTGACCGTGATGGCGACATTGCCGCCGGCATTCTGGGCGAAGTCATAGACCGTGCGCCCCTCGGCATCGGTCCAGCTTTTGGCCACAGTCAGGGGCTCGAGCTCGCGCACGGGCGTGGTTTCATGTGGCACAAGCACCGCGCTGTCGAAGTCCAGCGCTTCGGTCCCGGCTGAAGCCTTAGGGGCAATCCGTGCGTCAAACACCTCGCCGAAATAGATGCCAGACTTGCGAACGGGTAACTCGCCGCTTTCCCAGCCGGCGTCCGTCACGAGCAGGGGTTCTGCGGCGCCCGGCCCGGCATGCAACTCTGCAATGGCGGCGATCTTGTCGCCCCAGGTATTGTAGATGGGGTGCTTGCCCCACATCATCTGCGAGCGCAGCCAGCCATCGGCCAGCCAGATTTCAATCCGGTTCTCGCCCGGCACCAGCAGGTCGCCGACATCATAGGTCTGATAGCTCAGCCGAGCATCATAGCTGGTCCAGCCCGGGGTCAGCAGGTCATTGCCGACGCGCTTGCCATTGATGAAGGCGCGATAAAGGCCCAGCGCGCTGATGGTCAGCACTTCCGATCCGCCGACACGGTCCAGTGTGAAGGTTTTGGCGACAAAGCTGGCTGGCGTGCCCACACCTGCGTCGGCGAGCGGATGGATCATCCGCGCGGTCCAGTTGTGCAGGGCTTTGGTTGCACCCCGGGTGTGAACTGCTGCTGCGTCGGTCACGCTGGCCTCCTCGCCGATAAAGTCGCCTGTAGCGATCTTGTAGAATGTTCTACGTATACCGTTCTACGTTTTTGATCATTTTGCAATAGGCTTTCTCAACTGTGGATCAGCGGGTATAAGGGGCGACGGTCCGGTACAAAATCGGTTGGAATAACAGGATCTTGGGAGAACCGGATGGCGCAGGCCGGGGAGGGACGACGGAACGGGCGGGTGACGATCCGTGAAGTCGCGGATGATGCCGGGGTCTCGGTTGCTGCCGTCTCCAAGGTGCTGCGCGATGCCTATGGCGTCTCGGACGCGCTCCGCGCCAAAGTGCGTGACTCGATGGACAGGCTGGGCTATCGCCCCCTGGCCTCGGCGCGCGGCATGCGCGGTCAAACCTATACGCTAGGTCTGGTCTTGCCCGACCTGCGCAACCCGTTCTTTGCAGACATCATGACCGGGGTGAACAATGCGCTGGAGCGGACTCAGTACCAGGTGATGATGGGGATCAGCGCGTCCACGGCCAAGCTGGAAACCGGCGTGGTAGATTCCATGATTGATCGACAGATGGATGGCATAATCCTGATCGGCTCCACGGAGTCTCGCGAGAGTCTCAACGCAATCGCCGAAAAAAAGCCGTTAGTGGCTATTGGTCATCACGATCCATCGGCTGAGGCCTTTGACACGGTCAACAATAACGACCAGCAGGGGGCCCTGCTGGCAGTTCGACATCTTGTTTCGGCAGGCTACAGCAAGATCGCCATGCTAAGCCTGCAGGGGGAGCCTTCATCAATTCTGGCCGAGCGCGAACAGGGCTATCGGCACGGTATGGTCGAAGCTGGCCTGGGTGGCGCCATCAATATTGCGAGCGCGACACAGGTTATGCGCGATGTGCAATTCGCAGCAAAGCGACTGCTGCAAGGGCCTCGACGACCCGACGCGATCTTCTGTTGGACCGACTTCATTGCACTTGAGGTGATCAGCGTAGCCACCGAACTGGGTCTGCGTGTGCCCGAGGACGTCGGCATTGTGGGCTATGACAACACGATGTTTTGTGACTTTGCCCAAAACAGCCTGACGAGCATTGATCAGTCCGGAGAACTGCTGGGTCTTCAGGCGGCCCGATTGGTCATCGAGCGGATCAACGGACGCACAGCAGTCGAGCACTTTGTCGTGCCGCCCCGCCTGGTGGCACGTCGGAGCACCAGTCGCTGAGGTCGGGTCTCCCGCTTGCTGCGGTGACGGAAGCAGTTCTACTAGCCTGCCAGACTATTGGCGGCAGATCACAGTGCCGCCACGTCCATCCTTACCGTAAAGCGTTGCCGTAGCCGGTGAGACAGGTTTGACTTTGTCCAGGAAATGATACAAAACCGCATAAATCGCAAATAATCAAAAATATGTTGCGAGGGAGGTCGGTGTTGATTCATGTCCGCGTTGGGCTGGTGGTTGTCTTGGCCAGCGTGCTTGCCATGCCCCTCGCGGGCTGCAAAATCGTACTGATTGCCGATCAGCAGGCCGCCGAGCCGCTCGGATTCGATGCCGCCAAATATGCTGCGGGCCTCTGGGCTGATCGAGCTTTGCCGCACTTCTCGGATTCATCTCGTCCGGTTGCCGAGGTGCTCGCCAGCATAAATTCTGACTTCGAAAGGGCGAGCAATGATTTTGGCTACCGCTCCGGAGAGGGGTCGCCTTGGAGTTTCATCGTCAGCGGCGCCGGTGAAGTGCTTGCCAAGAACACAGAGTCCCGAGCTGGCACTCTTGATGTTGCGGTTGAAGGGCTAGCGGATCCCGTCGTGCTGCAGATCGGCCCTGTCATTCGGGGAAATGCCGTGCGCGACGCGTTGCCCTTCGTCTCGTTTCAGGACTTCACAAACCAGCTCGAATATGCCGATGCAGGCAAAGCGTTGACCGCCCTAGCCCTGGAAGGCGTTGCGAGCAGCGTCGAAACAGTGGCCGTGGGTGACACGGTCCGGTTTACGGGCGCGTTGAGTTTGGCCAGTGCCTCCGATCGCCAGCAGGTGACCCTTGTGGCGCTGGATGTGGTCGCCCCATGAGCCAAGTGGTCTTTTCTGCCAAGGGCATCACCAAGGCGTTTCCGGGTACGTTGGCGCTTCAGGACGTCGATTTCGAGGTGCACGCGGGCGCCGTTAATGTGCTCATTGGTGAAAATGGCGCCGGCAAATCGACGCTGATGAAGATTCTGGCTGGTGTGGAGCAGCCGACATTGGGCACGATGACCATGGAGGGAAATAGCGTCCGGTTCGACTCCATCCGCGACGCGGCCAGCAAGGGCATCGGTATCGTCTTTCAGGAGCTCAATCTCTGTCCAAATCTCAGCGTCACCGAGAACATCTTTCTCGGTCGCGATATCACCAAGGCCGGTATTCACATCGATCGCGCCGCTCAGACACGGCGCACCGCCGAACTGATGGGTCGGCTCGAGCACGACATCGATCCGAGTGCCCTCGTCGGTGATCTGATGATCGGTGAGCAGCAGATCGTCGAAATCGCCAAGGCATTGGCCGAGGACGCTCGTATACTGATCATGGACGAGCCGACTTCGGCCCTATCTGCCTCCGAGGTGGAAGTTCTATTCAAAGTCATTGGCGAACTCAAACGCGCGGGCGTCGCCATCATCTACATTTCGCATCGGCTCGAGGAGCTGATCCGGATTGGCGACTACTTCACAGTTTTGCGTGACGGCAGGTTGGCGGCCACCGCAGCCCGAGAAAACGTAACGATCCCTTGGATCATCGAGAAAATGCTCGGTTCCGAAGAAGTGGTCGCGAAACGCCCACCGGCAATCCAGGCAGGTCCACCGATTTTGTCAGTGGACCATCTCTCGCTGCCCGGGCGTGGCCATGCGCTGGCGCTGGATAATTTGTCCGTTTCTTTCCGTCCCGGCGAAATTACGGCGATCTACGGTCTGCTCGGCGCAGGTCGAACCGAACTGTTCGAGAGCCTTTATGGGCTGCGGCCAAATGCCCGCGGTTCCGTGCGTCTCGATGGTGTCGAACTGGCAGGTCACTCGGTCAACCGTCGTATGAAATCGGGCTTGCTGCTGGTCCCGGAGGACCGCCAACGGGACGGACTGGTGCAAAACCTGTCCGTGGGTGGCAATCTCGGGCTGGCCAGCTTGCGTCGCTTCACCCGATATTTCTCCATATCGAAAGCGCATGAGGCGCCTCTTCTAGAGCAGATCATCAAGCAGTTGCACATCAAGACGGCGGGTGCCGACGCGCCGATTACCTCTCTGTCCGGGGGCAACCAGCAGAAGGTGGTCATCGGCAAGTCGCTTCTGACAGAGCCACGCGTTCTGCTGCTCGACGAGCCCAGCCGCGGCATTGATATCGGCGCCAAGGCAGAGGTCTTTTCTACCATGCGCGACCTTGCCGATCAGGGCCTGTGCATCGTCTACACAACCTCTGATCTGAAAGAAACGCATGCGGTCGCCGACCGCATACTGGTGATGGCCTATGGGCGCATAACCGCCGATCTTCGTGCTGAAGAGGCGAGCGACGAGGCTCTCGTTCGCGCCTCCACCTTGAAACCCGAAACAGCCCTGGCCTGAGGTTAGATCATGTCCACTGCCTCCAGTTCTCCGGCACCGCGCGCCAACAGCAATGCATCGGCGCTGCTGCTGCTGCTCAAATTGCGGACATTCATAGCCCTAATCGTGGTGACCCTGTTTTTCGCGTTGATGGCGCCGAACTTCGTTTCGGTTGCAAACGCCATCATCATCTCCAAACACGTGGCCATCAACGCGATCCTCGCCATCGGCATGACCTATGTCATCCTGACCGGTGGTATTGATCTGTCCGTGGGTTCGATTGTCGGGCTCACCGGCATGGTTGCAGGCGGGTTACTGGCCCATGGGCTGCAACTGCCCATGTTGGGCATAATCGTCTATCCCAATGTGTTGGAAGTTGTTGCAATCGCCTTACTGGTCGGTACGGCCATCGGCGCCATAAATGGGCTCTTGGTGACCAAATTAGGGGTTGCGCCCTTCATCGCGACTCTGGGCACGCTCTATGTGGCGCGCGGTGCGGCGCTCTTGCTCTCGGGCGGCTCGACCTTCTCCAATCTTGTCGGCAAAGAGGAGCTGGGAAACCAGGGCTATCCCATCATCGGCTCGGGCAATGTGCTGGGCATCCCTGTGTCGATCATCATCCTCATCGTTCTGGCACTGGTTGCAGCCTATGTCGCGCAGCGCACACCTTTCGGGCGCAAAGTCTATGCCGTGGGCGGCAATGAGCGGGCTGCCGCGCTGTCTGGCGTTCGGGTCGATCGCATCAAGATCGCCGTCTACATGATCTCGGGCTTTTGTGCGGCAGTGGTTGGCCTCATTGTTTCCTCCCAATTGGTGGCCAGTCACCCCGCAAGTGGCGAGACATTCGAACTCAACGCGATTGCAGCCGCAGTGCTGGGCGGGACGTCACTGTCAGGCGGGCGCGGTCTTATTGGTGGAACGATCATCGGCGCCTTTGTCATCGGGGTGCTCAGCGACGGCCTGGTCATGATGGGTGTCTCCGAGTTCTGGCAAATGGTTATCAAGGGGCTTGTGATTATTGCGGCCGTTGTTCTTGACCAATTGCAGCGGCGATTGGCTGCCAATACGCGGCAGTAGCACTGACGGCCTAGCGCTCACTCCTCGTCAGGCGGGTCTGAGCCGGCGATAAATTCAGCCAAACTGACTGCGAACATCTCCCAGTTTCGTTGACTCCCTTGCCGTTCGAAGTTAAAGCTAAAAAACCGCAAATAATCCAAAGTAGCCGAAAATGGTGTCGATTGCGGAACCCGGAGCTTGAGGCTCTACAGGAGGACCAACATGAAGTTTGCAAAGACGATTGCAGCACTGGCCGTGGGCGCGATTGCCAGTGTTTCGGTGACGTTGCCCAGCATGGCGCAGGATCTGATCGTGATTATCACGCCCAGCCACGACAACCCCTTCTTCAAAGCTGAGGCAGACGGTGCCAAGGCCAAAGCCGAGGAGTTGGGCTATTCCACCCAAGTCTATTCGCACGACGATGACGCCAACAAGCAGAACGAGCTGATCGATACCGCAATCGCTGCTGGCGCCAAGGCGATCATCCTGGACAACGCAGGCGCAGACGCGTCAGTGGCGGCCGTGCAGAAGGCCAAGGATGCCGGTATCCCGTCTTTCCTGATTGACCGTGAAATCAATGCCACCGGCGTTGCCGTCGCCCAGATCGTTTCGAACAACTACCAGGGTGCCACACTGGGCGCGGAAGCCTTCGTGGAAGCCATGGGCGAAGCCGGCAACTACGTCGAACTCGTCGGCAAGGAATCCGATACCAATGCCGGCATCCGCTCCTCCGGCTATCACGACGTCATCGACCAGTACCCGGACATGGTCATGGTGGCCCAGCAATCGGCCAATTGGAGCCAGACGGAAGCCTTCACCAAGATGGAATCCATCCTGCAGGCCAATCCCGACATCAAGGGCGTGATCGCAGGCAATGACACCATGGCAATGGGTGCTCTGGCCGCGCTGGAAGCAGCTGGCCGCAACGATGTGATCGTCGTCGGCTTTGACGGCTCGAACGACGTTCGCGACGCCATCCTGGCTGGCAAGATCCACGCGACCGTGCTGCAGCCGGCTTATCGCCAGGCTCAGTGGGCCGTCGAGCTTGCCGACAAGTATCTCAAGGAAGGCTCCACCGGCATGGATGAAAAGATCTCGATGGACTGCGTGCTCATCGACGAAAGCAATGCAGGTGATCTCGAAACGTTTGCTCTGGCTGACTAGCAAGCTCGTTAGTCAGACTTGAATCTCCCGACGAGGCCGGCGCTACGAAAGTAGCGTCGGCCTTTGGCATGTTAGGGGGACGTCGTGGATCATGGCCCGCCAGCGGCGCCTTGGTGGGCTCAAATGGACGGGCCGATTCAAGAGACAAGCGCGGTATTGCTGGCCGTCTGACCGCGGTGCGGGGCCTTTTGAGGCCAGAGCCGGGGTCATCGTTGTTGGTCTAGCGGCGCGGTGATCTGGTGCATCCACCACCATGGCTCACTCACATCATCCCAACAAAAAAGCCCGCCGTCAGGAACGGCGGGCCAAGTCGGGCAGGTTGATCGAGCTCACTAACCGAAATTGGCCAGCTCCTGCACGCCGCGATGAAAACGGGCGAGCTTGGCGTAGAAGTCCTCGAGAATGTAGCGGATATCGATCGAGTCATAGACCTTGATCGGCCGATACTGCCCGGTGTGAACATAGTGCATGTGCGGGCTGAACTCGGGGGCAGGGCGCCATTCATAAGTGCCGCCCATTGGGTTGAGGATCACCGAGAGCGACGGGGTATCGCCCAGTGACCGATGCTCGATCGGGCCTTTGTGGACGCGCAGGTTCCAGTCAATGAGCTGATCGACGAGATACTTGCCAATTGGACCCTTGTCCTCGCAACGCTCCTGCAGCTCGGCATAGCTCACCGACATCATGCGATAGACGGTGGACGGGATTTGCCAAACCTGGACGTTGGACCGCATGACCACATTGGCAGCGGCGATGTCGTTCATCAGGTTGAACTCGCGCCCACCCGAGGGCCACGTACCGCCGCCGATCCAGACGCAGATGACATTGCGCTCGTTGAGCCTGGGCTCCATCAGAATGGCCGAGGCCATGTCGGTCAGCGGCCCCAAGAAAGCGACATAGAGCGGACGGTCGTCGTCCTTCATCGCCTCATCGATAATCATCTGTGCGCCGGGCGAGGGGACGGCCGTCTGCTCATCCGGAAGCGCTGTGGCCGCGCCGTTGGCGACAGGGATGCGGCCGGACAGATCCATCAGATCGAGCAGGTGGTCGATTTCCTTGCGGCTATCCTCCATGGCCGTCTTGGACCGGTGGTCGCCGAAATGGGCGGCGATGATGCCGTGGAAATCGAAGGTTGGCGTCAAAAGCGCATGGACGATGGTGAACTGATCGTCAGCCTCGTTCTTGGCATCGGTATTGAGGATCAGGCGGGCACGCTTTTCGTGCGGAAGATTGGTCATGACTTAGTCTCCCAACGCGCCGAACAGCGCCTTCTGAGCGATCTTGAGGGCGCCGATGGCGTCGTGGCGGCTTTGAGCTTCTTTCAAAGCGTCTTCGTCCAGCGCATCGAGACCCTTGGCCGCAGCCTTGAGGAAATCGATCGCATGGGTCGCCGTGGCGACGCTGTCCTCACGGAACGGGAACTGGTCGAGCTGCCAGACGCCTTCCCACTTGTTCTTCTTGAGCACGTGGAAGAACTCGAAGAGTTCGATCGGATGGAGGCTGCCTGCCACCAGATCGTCGTCCCAGGAGCGATAGTTGTCGTTGACGTCCATGCCGAACAGGCGACCGTAATCGATAGCCAGCTGCGCACTGTCGGCAGCGGATTCGCCGCCCATGATGGCGTGGCCGAAATCGAGCAGGATGCCAATGTTTGGTAGGCCGATCTTTTCGATACCCAGAATGGTGCGGGCAACCGATCCGAAGCTCATGCGCACGCGCGGTTCGCGCGGCTTGTATTCGATGACAAATTTTAGGTCCGGGTTCTCGCTTGCCAGTTGGCCAACACCATCCAGCGAACGCTGCCATTGCGTGGAATAGTCAACCTGGAACGGATAGTCCCAGCCGTCCTGGCCGGGCCAGAGCTTGACATAGTCGGCCTTGTGGTAGCGGACGACGTCGCAGGCGGCGGTGATGAGTTCGTGCGCCTTGCGGCGGATGCCGGCATCGGGGTTGGTGAAGGCGCCCTTGACGAAATCGCGGGTATAGATTTCGGGCGTAATGCCGATCACCTTGAGGTTGTTGCGATCCAGCGCTTCCTTGATCTGGGTGTCGGAGAACTCGCCGCCGAAATAGGGCCAGTTGAGATCGACGACGGACAGGTCTTTCACCTGACCGGCCAGATCGATGGCCTCGATGATATTGCGCGGCACGCCATAGCCATCGGTGGCGTAGCGGTCGAGGTAGGTGGCGAAGTGCCAGATGCCGGCGCCGAAGCGGGGTGTGGTCATGGAGTTCCTCCCTAGGTCGTCTTGTTGTTTGTCGCCAAAGTCTGGGTCACGGCGGATGCCCAGCGCTGACGGTGTTCGGAGCTTTGTGCTGCGCTCATGCTCGGCTTGTACTTATCGGCCGCCGGCACGCCTGGCATGGCGATGCCGAGCGCCGAAAAGGCGAGGGCGGCGGCGCCGAGCGCACTGACTTCAGGGGCCGCAGCGGCCGCAACCGGCCGGCCCAAAATGTCGGACTGGAACTGCATCACCAATGGGTTGCGCGAAGCGCCGCCATCGGCGCGCAACTCACCCAGGGCCGAGCCCATATCGGCTTCCATAGCCGTATAGACATCGGCAACCTGGAAGGCGATGGCTTCAAGGGCGGCTCGGGCGAGATGCGCCGGCTTAGTCCCCAGGCTCATGCCGGTCACGGTTCCGCGCGCATCAGACCGCCAGTAGGGCGCGCCCAGCCCGACCAAAGCGGGCACGAAGGTTACGCCGTTGCTGTCCGACACAGTTTCGGCGAGTGCAGACAAGGTCGCAGCATCGGCCAGGCCCAAAAGTTCGGCAACGAAAGCGGCAGTTTGGCCAGAGACCGAAATATTGCCTTCGAGAGCATATTGCGCCTTGCCGTTCTGGCTCCAGGCGATGGTGCTCGAAATGCCATGGGTGGACCGGATGCGTTCGGGCGTCAGCGCCATCAAAGATGTGCCGGTGCCATAGGTGCCCTTGACGGTGCCCGGCGCGCGCACGCCGTGACCGAACAGGGCTGCGTGGGAATCCCCGATCATGGAAAGGATCGGCGTGCCCGCGGGCAGGGCGCAAGCGCCTTCAGTCGTGGTGCCGAAGCGGCCATCGGAGGATTTGACCTCGGCCAGCATGGACATCGGCACGTCAAACAAGGCGCAGAGTTCGGCGTCCCAGCTGAGAGTCTCAGTGTTGAAGAGCTGGGTGCGCGAGGCGTTGGAATGATCGGTGGCGTGGACGGCGCCGCCCGTCAGGCTCCACAACAGCCAGGTGTCGACCGTGCCGACGCGTAGTTCGTCCTTCTCGGCGCGCGCCCTGGAGCCGGGCACATTGTCCAGAAGCCAGGCGATCTTTGCCGCCGGGAACAGGGGGTCGAGAGCAAGGCCCGTGCGCTCCTCGATCATGGAAGCGTGGCCCGCTGACTTCAACGCCTCGCACTTTGGCGCCGAGCGCCGGCATTGCCAGATGACGACCGGGCCAATCGGCTGGCCGGTTGCGGCATCCCAGACAAGGATGGACTCGCGCTGGTTGGAAATGCCGATCCCCGCTATCGAGCGCCCGGCGGCTTGCGCGACGACATCGGCAATAACCGTCCTCACTCCGGCCACCAGATCGGTTGCGGACTGTTCCGCCCACCCGGGCCGAGGATAGGTCACGACATTGGGCACGGACGCCTGATAATGCACGCGCCCTGCAGCGTCCACCAACAGCGCCTTGGTGTTGGTGGTGCCCTGGTCGATAGCGAGAATCAGGTTTTGATCGGTCATTTCTTGCGGGCAATAGTCTGTCGGACGGCTTCGGCAATGCCGGTCTCGGTCAGGCCGTAATGTTCCATCAGCCACTCAGCTGAGCCGGTCGGCACGAAGCCGGGGAATCCCATGATGCGCATCGGTACGGGATTAGTGCCGGCGATGATCTCCGCCACCGCGCCACCCAGACCGCCACGCACCGAATGCTCCTCGATGGTAACGATTGCTCCCGTCTCGGCAGCGGCGGCGATGGCCGCGTCGTCCAGCGGATTGACCGTAGCCATGTTGACGACACGAGCAGAAATGCCCTCGCTCCTCAGTGCCGCAGCGGCGGCAACGGCCCGGTGGACCATGGTACCGTTGGCAATGATGGTCGCATCCGTGCCATCGACCAGCGTCTCGGCCTTGCCGATTTCGAACTTTGCGCCCTCCGCACGCTGAAGCGCCGGCACTGGCATGCGACTGACGCGAACGAACACCGGACCGTTGAGTTCGGCGGCGGCGAGAATGGCCTGCTCGGTCTGCCAGGGATCGGCCGGGACGATCAGGGTAAGGTTGTTGAACAGGCGAAGCCAGGCAAGGTCTTCGATGGAGTGATGCGTGGGGCCAAGTTCACCATAGGCCACGCCTGAAGACTGGCCGATCAGCTTCACATTGACATTGGAATAGGCAATGTCTGCCTTAACTTGCTCCATGGCGCGACCGGTGATGAAGCAGGACGCTGCTGACACGAAGGGCACTTTGCCACCATTGGCGAGGCCAGCGCCTACCGCCACAAGGGTCTGTTCGGCAATGCCGACATTGACCATTCGCTCGGGAAACTTCTTCCTGAAACCGCCCAGCTTGGAAGAGCCCACACTGTCGCTAACAACGGTCACGATGCGTGGATCACGTTCGGCCAGCGTTTCGATCGTGGCAGCGAAGCTGTCGCGGCAATCGAAGAAGCCTTCCTTTTTTGAGGGTGCAGCGCTCATCAGACCAGTTCCGCCATGGCTTGTTCGTATTGTTCCTTGTTCGGCACACCGTGATGCCAGGCAACATTGTCATGCATGAAGCTGACGCCTTTGCCCTTGAATGTATTGGCAATGACGCAGAGCGGTTTGCCTCGTCCCTTGGGAGAAGCCGAGAGGACATCGCGAAGTTGTGCATGATCGTGGCCATCGACCACCTCGACATGCCAGCCAAAGGCCCGCCACTTCTCGTCCAGAGGATCAAGCGTCGCCGTTTCCTCGGTGCGCGCCCCTTGTTGCAGGCGGTTGCGATCGACGATCAGTGTGAGATTCTCGAGCTTGCGATGGGCCGCCGTCAGGGCACATTCCCAATTGCTGCCTTCCTGTAGCTCGCCGTCACCAGTGAGCACGAATGTCCGGAAATCCGCGTTGTCGAGCTGGCCGGCAATGGCAATGCCCGTTGCGACTGGCAGGCCATGTCCGAGTGGCCCCGTATTGGTCTCGACGCCTGGAAGGTAGTTGCGATTCGGATGGCCGTTGAGCTTGGACAGGGGCTCCATGTAGGTTTTCAGATCGGCCTCAGGGAAATAGCCGGCAGCTGCCAGAACCGAGTAGAACGCGCCAGTACAATGTCCCTTGCTCATCACGAAGCGATCACGTCCGGGATCAGCCGGCGCGTGCGGATCATAGCGCATGACGCCAAAATAGAGCGTAGCCAGGATATCGGCGGCACTAAAGTCGCCACCGGGATGGCCCTGCTGGGCTTCATAGACCATCTGGAAACTGCGTCGACGGATCCAAAGGGCCTTTGCCGCAATCTCTGGAACCATGTCATTTCTTTGCAGAGCGGGCGAGTTCATCCGGGCCTCCCATCGTCAATCAGCAAGCAGATGCGGGATGCAACAGTTGGCGCTGCCCCATATTCAGCGCGCCTCGTCCGACGAAGGTATTCGGATCCTCGCCGCCAAGTGTGCACCAAATGCACCTTGGCCGTCTGCTTTTCCCGATAGCTACAGGGCCATGCGCTTTCGTGCAATAGCGAAAACTTTCGATTTCTGCGTTTTTCTTGTGTGGAGTGGCGTTGGCCGTTCGCTCCTTCGGGAGTTTTCGCTGTGCTGTAAAAGGGTGCTTATGCTAAAGCCCAACAACTGAAATGCGGCGGGTACGGCAGGGGGCGAGATGGAAAAGGTCAGGACGAACAAGCGGAGGCGCGCCATTGAGCAGGGTGGCGGACAGCCTCAATTGCTGGCCGAGCCGCGGCGCATGCGGATCCTGGAATGGTTGCAGGAAGAGGGGAGCGCCCGGGTCCGTGACCTTTCCGCTGCCTTTCACGTATCCGAGGCCACCATTCGGCAGGATCTGGAGCGGCTTGACGCGGATGGCTTCATCACCCGCGAGCATGGCGGCGCATTTCTGCGCTCCATTCCCCAGCAGGTTCAGTCCATGTCGCTGCAACACATCGACAATATGGAGAAAAAACAACGGATCGGAGCGGCGGCGGCCGCCCTTGTGGGGGACAACGAAACCCTGATCATCGACTCAGGGTCCACCACCACGCAATTTGCTGAGAATCTGCGCTCGCGTCAGGAGCTCAACATCATCACCAATGCACTCAACATTGCGCTGATTCTCGGCGCGGCGCCCACCAATACGGTGCACATGCCGGCGGGGCAGTTCAAGGCGCCGACGCTGTCGCTAAGTGGTGAGAAGTCGGTCGAGTTTTTCGTCGGCATCTACGCCCAGAAACTTTTTCTGGCGACGGCCGGCGTCTCTTTCGATGTTGGCCTTACCTACCCGTCTATTGGCGATATCTACGTCAAGCGCGCAATGGTCAAGGCAGCGTCCCATGTGTATCTCCTGGCGGACTCCACCAAAATCGGCAAGGTGTCCTTCTCCGCCCTAGGTGGCGTCGAGATGGTGCATACCTTGATCACAGACGATGGCATTTCCGCCAGTGACAAGGCCGAATTCGAACGCCGCGGCGTCGAAGTGATCATCGCCAGCTAGCCTGATTTCCCCAGTTTTGAGTTTTGGCCCTCTCTTTCGCAGAGAGGCATTGACATCGCTTGCCTGCAATCCTAATCGTAGGTAATCGCAAAAAATCGAAAATAACACTAAGCGATTTTGCGATCAGCCGCGGGAGCGTGCGGAGGAAAGACAGCACAACTGTCCTAACTGACAATGGCTTGGTCGAGCCGGTGTTCGAAGGGTGCTGCCCAAAATTCCGAAATGATCCGCATTGGTGGCCGCCGCAACCGGTGGCCGAAAAGGAGGAAAACATGGCACGGCACAGCCGTACTTTGATGTTGCCCATGATGGCAGCGCTGATGACAACCACCGTTTTCGCGCAGGGGGCCATGACTGATGTCGGCACGCCCCGCAGCGAAACAATGATCGTGCAGACATTTGATGGACGTTCGTCCAACCCGTCTGCCCAGAACCCGCTCAACTCCTATGCCATCTGGCGCGGTTTCCGCGAGCTTGGCTGGGCGGCGCTGTGGGAAATGGACACTGCGACCGGCGAAAGCTATCCGGAATTGGCCGATGGCTTCCCTGAAGTGCTCAATGACGAGCACACCAAGTTCCGCGTCAAGATCCGTGAGGGGATCAAGTGGAGCGATGGCGAGGACTTCAATGTCGATGATATCATTTTCACCTTCGACACGGCCTTCAAGTACCGCGACAAGCTGACCAACGTTTCCTCCATCACGCGTCTGGTCGACAGCTACGAAAAGATCGACGATCACACCTTCGAGGTCACCACGGCCACGCCGGTTTATGACTTTGTGACCCGCATGGGCGTTTACACCTGGGGCATGCCCTTCAATTGGGTGCCGCAGCACGTGTTTGAGCCGCTGGGCGACGAGGTGGTGACATTCCAGAATGCCCCGGCCGTCACGCTGGGCGCCTACAAGATCAAGGAATTCGATCCAAACGGTTTCTGGCAGCTCTGGGAGCTGCGCGAGGACTGGGACGAGTCCGGTTGGAACATCGACGAGGAGCCGGCCGTCAAATACGTCTACTACAAGGACTTCGGGACCGAGGAGACGCGCGCGCTGGCTTTCGTGCAGAACCAGTACGATGTCGACACCTTCATGAGCCCGGACTCGATTGAGGCTGCTAAGGCGCGCAACCCGAATATCGAAACCTTCTCGCCGACCTTCCCCTATCACGACATGAATGATGCCTGCTCCTATGGCATCTACATCAACAACCAGAAGGCGCCTTACGACATGCCCGAGGTGCGCTGGGCTCTGGCCCTGGCACTTGATCTCGAGCAGGTCGGCATTTCGGCGATGAGCGGCCAATTCAAGGCCTCGCCACTGCCGCTGGCGGATACGCCGATCACCAATCCGCTTTATGTCGAGCCGCTTGAGTCCTGGCTCGAAGAGCTGACCATTGGGGATGGCTACAAGCCGTTCAACACCGATTTCGGCGCCGATCTGGTCGAGACGCTCGCCTCGCAAGGTGTCGATCAGTCACAGCTGCCCTCGGGCGAGGCTGTGGAAGAAGGCTTCGGTATCGGTTGGTGGAAGCACGATCCCGAACAGGCCGCCAAGATGCTTGAATCGGTTGGCATGACCAAGGGTTCGGACGGCTTCTTCACCATGCCGGACGGTTCGCCCTGGGTGCTCGAATTCGTCATTCCAGGCGACTGGAACAAGGTTCTTCAGCGCGTCGGCTTCTCGATTGCCGACAGCTGGCGCCAGGCAGGCTTCAACGTGAATGCCCGCCAGGTGGACAATGGCGAGTTTGGCACTGTCCAGACCACCAATGCCCGCATGGAGCTGCAGATCAACTGGTCGAACTCCTGCACCTATAACGTCAACTGGCAGAACTCCTGGCGCAATTTCCGCGCGGACAACGTCCTGCCCGCAGATTCCAACGACGCTCTCGTGCAGAACTTTGCCCGCATCGTGGATGAACGCATCTTCGACATCGTGTCCGAAAGTGCCAGCCTCGAGATCGGCACAGAGGAGTTTGTCGAAAATGGTCGGCAGATCGCCAAGTATCTGACGGAAGACATGCAGATGATCAATCTCATGAACATCCCGACGACCATCCCGACCAATAGCACCTATTGGACGAACTTCCCCAAGCAGGACAACTTCTACGCTGCGCCCTACACCTGGTGGAGCTCGTTCAAGAAGACCGTCACCAACGTCGAGCCTACCGGCCAGTGACCTCCTGACACGACCGGATGGGGCGGCCATTCCTCAGGGCCGCCCCACAATCTTTCGCAAAAGGACTCCCTGATGGGTGCACTCGTCTACATCGCCAAGCGGTTCGGCCTCTATCTGGCCGTGCTGTTCATTGGCTTGTCCATCACCTTCCTGCTGCCGCGGCTGATGCCGATCAATCCCGTGGACGGCTATATCGGACAGATTCAAAGCCGGGCGAATGGTGCCCTGAGCGCCGAGGCCATTGCAGAGCTCCGGGACAACCTGGAGAACCTTTACGGCCTCAAAGGCAATCTCTTCACCCAGTATGTCGACTACATGAAGCGCATCGTCTTCAGCTTCGACTTCGGGCCATCCTTCACCTATTTCCCCCAGCCCGTGTCGCAGATGCTTATGGCGGCGCTGCCCTGGACCCTGAGCCTGCTGCTGACCGCCACGGTCATCGCCTGGACGCTGGGTAATCTGGTGGGTCTGGTTGCCGGATACTTTCACAAGAAAAAGGCCGCCTCGATCCTCGAGTTCGTTGGCATCCTGCTCTATCCCATCCCTTATTACATCCTGGCGGTCACGGTGTTGCTGCTGCTCGCCTACGTCTTTCCGGTCTTTCCGCTATCGGCGACTTTCCCGGTCGGTCAGATGAGCTGGGAGAAAGTCGGGATGATCATCTACAACTCGCTTCTTCCCGGCATCACGCTGGTCCTGGCGGGCTTTGGCTGGAACATCCTCTCGATGAAGGCGCTGGCTGTCGCCACCACCGAGGAGCCCTATGTCATCTATGCCCGGCTGAAGGGCGCGAGCAACTGGACGCGGATGACGCGTTACGTGTTCCGCAACGCTCTTCTTCCGCAGGTGACCGCTCTGGCGCTGTCGCTGGGCATGGTCTTCAACGGCGCCCTGCTGACCGAGATGATCTTCTCCTATCCCGGCATCGGCCTGGTCATGCGCGCGGCGGCGACCGGTGGTGACTACAACGTGCTCTATGGCGCCATCACCATCTCGATCATTGCCGTGGCCACCGCCGGGCTGGTGATCGACCTGCTCTATCCACTTCTCGACCCCCGGATCCGCCACAAATGACCATAGACAGCAAAGAAATGGACCCGGTCACCCTGGTCGAAACGCCGCAAGCGGCAGAGCCCGGACTATTCCAGTCATTCCTCTGGCTCATCAATCCGCGCCTGGCGGTTGGCCTCACCATCCTGACGGTCATGGGACTTGGCAGCTTCATCCTGCCGCTTTTCGCGCCGGCTGATCCGTCCGTGCAAGCCACCTACATGCGCAACTTGCCAGCTTCGGGCGCCCACTGGCTGGGTACCAATGCCCTGGGTCAGGACATTTTCTGGTTCCTGGTCTTTGCCATCCGCAATTCGCTGATGCTGGGGGTCCTGGTTGCTGTCGGCGTCACCATCGTTGCCACCACGGTCGGCCTCAGCGCGGGCTATATTGGCGGGCGCTTCGAACGGCTGGTCATGCTGATCGTCGACACGTTCATCACCATCCCGCTGTTGCCGATCCTCATCATCCTGGGGTCGCTGATCCGGGGAAACACCTCGTTCTTCACCGTGGGCTTCATCATCATCATTTTCGGCTGGGCCTGGGATGCGCGCACGGTACGTTCCATGGCGCTCTCGATACGCGAACGTGAGTTCATCAACATGGCCCGGTTCTCCGGCGCCAACACCGCCCAGGTCATCATCCGCGAGGTGTTCCCCTATGTGATGGCCTATACGCTCGTGGGCTTCATCAACACCATCCTGTTCGCCATCAATCTGGAAGCCACCCTCGCCGTCATCGGCCTGTCCAAGGTCGAGGTGCCGACGCTGGGGTCAATCATCTTCTGGGCGCTCAACTACAACGCGCTGTTCACCGGGCATTTCCTCTGGCTGGTCGCGCCCATCATCGCCTCCGTGACGCTGTTTCTCGGACTATTCCTGACTTCTACCGGCTTCAACGCCGCATTTGCTGAAAGGCGCGGTGTCCAATGATCAGCATCAAGGACCTCCAGGTCAGCTATCGCCTTGGAACGCGGACCATTCACGCCGTCGATGGCGTGACCCTGAATATTCCCGATGGGTGCATTGTCGGCATTGCCGGGGAGTCGGGCTGCGGAAAGTCGACCCTGATGAAGGCCATCTATGGCGACATCACTTCGCCCATGCATTTGTCGCGCGGCTCGATCACCTATGGGCTGAAGAGCGCGCAAGGCCGTCAGGTCACCGCCCAGAACATTCGCGAAGAATGGTTCAAATCCATTTCATACGTTCCGCAGAGCTCGATGAACTCGCTCAACCCGGTTATCCGCATTCGGGAACAGTTCATCGACTTCCCGGGGACCGACAGCAACAAGAAGCGCGTTCTCGAACGCGCCCGGGCCTATATGGGCAAGCTGGGATTGCCTCCTGAAGCCATGGATTCCTATCCCCATCAGCTGTCCGGCGGCATGCGGCAGCGCATGATGATCGGGCTGGCAACCTTCTTTCAGCCGGAACTCATCATCGCTGACGAGCCGACCACGGCCCTCGACGTCGTGGTGCAAAAGGACATCCTCATGCTGCTCATGGAGCTCCAGGAGGAGATGAAGAACACCATCCTGGTGGTCTCGCACGATATGGGTGTCCATTATCAGGTCACCCACAAGATGCTCATCATGTATGCCGGTCGCGTGGTCGAATACGGCGACACCGATAGCGTCTTCTCCAATCCCCAGCACCCCTACACCAAGATGCTGATCGACTCCCTGCCCACCATTGGCGACGACAGCATGCGCGGCCTGATGGCTAGTGCCGCAGGGGCCAGCGGCGACCGTGCCTATCGCGTTGAGCCAATCCTGCATGAAGTCAAGCCGGGGCACTTTGTTGCCCAGGCCGCGGCCGCGCCCGTTGCGCAGAGCGTAGGAGCCTGATCATGACCTTCATTCTCAAGACCGAAGGCCTCAACAAGGAATACCGCTTGGGGAGCTTCGTGCGTTCCCGCAAGATCCAGGCGCTCAACGACGTCAACATCACCG
>Ga0208522_1000036_pt1 | contig 77466 bp, 66 predicted proteins | sample ETNtaG_25_FD_185763 | JGI IMG/M metagenome (GOLD analysis project Ga0208522, IMG submission 185763) | Marine microbial and viral communities from oxygen minimum zone, Eastern Pacific Ocean - ETNP201302SV86 (SPAdes) (version 2) | ecosystem: Environmental > Aquatic > Marine > Oceanic ... | reverse complement strand
GTGCATGCGGTGCAAGCGATTCGAGAGGCAGGTCATGAGGCAATCATCGTCAACAACAATCCCGAAACCGTCAGTACCGACTTCGATACATCCGACCGCCTATACTTCGAACCATTGACTACAGAATGTGTAGCTGAGATTCTACTCAGAGAAGGTGCCGACGGAATTCTTCTGCAATTTGGTGGTCAGACTGCCATCAATCTGGCTTTACCCCTCGACGACCGTATGCCTCACCTTTCCGAGCAGGGTTTGTCTTGTTCGATGATGGGAACTTCCCCGGATGCAGTGGATGAGGCCAGTGATCGCGAACGATTCGAAGCCTTTGGTGAACGCAGCATCATTCGACTACCCAATGGCCGCACGGGAAAAACTCCAGCAGCTATTCGTGCCGCTGTCGCTGAGATTGGATACCCAGTCTTGGTACGACCGTCCTACGTACTTGGTGGACGTGGCATGGAGATTCTGACCGACGATGATCAATTGGAGACCTACATGGCGGATGCTTACATCGCTCCCGACAAACCCCTACTTGTCGATGAATATCTGGGTGGTGCCATCGAACTGGATGTCGATGCTGTCTGTGATGGTGAAGACGTTCTTGTCGGCGCGGTGATGGAGCATTTGGAAGAGGCAGGTATCCACAGTGGTGATTCGACCTGCTTCATCCCCACACAAAACGTTAGTGAGGAGATACTTACAAAGGTTCACGAATGGACCAAAGAAATCGGAATAGGGTTGAACATACGCGGCTGTTTCAACATTCAATTCTGCATATGTCGAAACGAACTATACGTGCTGGAAGTCAACCCACGTGGTTCGCGAACTTTCCCCTTCGTTGCCAAAGCCACTGGAATCCCATTGGCGAGGATTGCTGCCCACATCACGATTGGAGATCAGTTGGCCAACATGGAAATCCCTCGCCGTCAAACAGACGCAGTCTGCGTCAAAGCACCAGTCTTCCCATTCCTGAAACTTCGAGGCCTAGACCCTGCCCCTGGACCCGAGATGAAAAGCACCGGTGAGGTCATGGGCAGCCACGTCGATGCGGCATCTGCATATCTCAAAGCACGTCTGGCTACAGAACTCCCTGTTCCGACACGCGGAGGAGTTTACCTCACTGTGAAGGATGAAGACAAGGGCCACCTCATTCCCATGGCCCGCTCTTTGCAAGAGATGGGTTTCACTCTACATGCAACGCAAGGCACGGCTCGCCACCTGAGGGATGTAGGCGGTCTTGATGTTGAAACTTGTTACAGAATTGCTGAGGGCCAGAGTCCAGATGCTCTTGACTTGATGCGTACCGGCAAGATTCACCTAATCATCAACACACCCCGAAACAGTGGCGGTGCGGTACTGGATGGCAACATGATGCGTCGCTTGGCCGTAGAACTCAACATTCCCTTCGTCACCACGATGTCGGGCGCTCGAATGGAATGTCAAGCGATTGCGGTTGCCCAAGAAGGCATGCCCGAACCTCGACGCCTCATCGTTGATTACATCTGATTAACAAGCATCGAAAGCTTCGATGATGTACTTTGTGAATGGACTGGTCCATGCCAGTTCAGAGAGTCCATCTTGTCCGTCTGCGGAATAAATTCTGACCACATCCTGAACTCGAACGTTACCTTCTGCGGAGCGAGCGAGAATGGTCTTGGCCTTGAGCACCTTTCCGGTACCGTGTGGATCAAAGACGGTATCCAATGCATCTGCGAGGAACCAATCGACCTTTCCATCCGCCTCTCCTTCGTAGGTCTTCTTGGCAGCTCCACGCCGTACAGTTGGTGCTGAAGCCTTCTTGGCCGCCTTTGGTTTGAATGTTGACCCGCCAGTGGTTGAAACAACCTTGCGACCGCCACCTCGGGCTGCCATATCCGCCCGAACTTCTTCCTCGATACTTTCGCGTAGTTCATCTTCGACCTTCTTTCGCAAATCATCTTCTACTTCTTTGAGAATCTTCGGGCGCAATTCACTGCCAATCTTCTCCGTCATGGTATCTTCATCAAGGGCAGCGAGTTGGCCAGCCAAATCATCGCGTTGTGATTGAGCCGCTTGAGTTTCAGTGAGGTAGTGTGCGGCAACTTGAACCAAACTAGTCTCCATAGCTGCCTGTGCTTGCAACTGAACGACTTCACCGGAGTGATCTCTCCACTTTCTCCATTGAAGCATCGTGTGTGAATGAATATCTGACCCACACTTAGGGCAGAACGAGCGCTTAGGAGGTTTCAGGACTGGAATGCCTCGAAGATCTTCATTGGTCAATTTGGTCTCATCGATTCCACCGGCTGCAATATCGTGAATGTGATGGCTGGCTTCCATGCCCAGTGCCATTGCTTCAATGAAGAGTGGGTCACCGGTGTTGATTGAGCCCGATTGGATGTGGCCCCAAGCATCGGTCTGCGAACTCATCAGAGCGACAGCGGCTGCAGCGGCCGGGCTGGTTGTGTACCCTAGGGCTGCCTCTGAAAGCCCGCCCTTGGTGACCTTGGGTGCTGCTGCCTTCTCTTCCATCTGTTCTGGAGTGACCCCACTTCCTTCGGCAGGAGCGGCCAAACCCAGTTCAATCGGATTCTCGCCTTCTTCGACTTTTGCGATGAGGTCGAATTTCTCCGCCATTGACAAATCGTCGCGGCCTCGAATCAATTCTTTCAACTGTCGAACATCGTGCCCCGTCGAAGTGATTGGACCGTCCGTTTCCAAGTCGTGGCCACACTGTAGACAGAATTTCGAGACGGCATCTACACCGGATTCGCAACTGGGGCAATACACCGGCATTGCCCTCGCCACGCCTGCCTCCTCTTTCAAGCGTGTGGGTGGTTGTGATTTCTGAACTACGTTCAGGATGACAACTCATCAATTGCCAATTGTAGAAGGTCTAGAACGGCTTGCATATCCATTTCTTCAAGAATATTGGCTAATTTCGGCCCGAAGTCTTGATTCAGTACAATCCAATACAACGTTTGGAAAGCATCCCTCAAAGAAATGTCACGACTTTTCGCTTCATTACAAATGATGGCATTGATTTCATGGGACTTCCATTCGCAATCTGCTAGGCCCCGGCACAAGGCCTTCAGATAGTCCACATCTCGTTCGTCGATATTCTCCTTGGCTCCATCACCAATTTCGGTTTGGATCCTTAGACGGAACGCTTCCGGAAAGTGGGGGCTAGAAATCCATGCGCGCATCAACTCAAGACGCCTAGGTAAATCTCCTGTGGGCTCACTCTCAATCAATCCGCTACGGTGCAGAGATCCCCAAACGTTGGCATCCTCGCTTCGAATCTGTGCAAGCATGGAGAGGTGCCGAAAGGTCACTCGCTCAGATGCTGCCTGAGGCGTACTTGCAGGGTCAATCTGAGAGTAGAGAAGTTGCGCCTTGAGTTTCTCCCAAGCCACCTGTTGTCGGCGACTGAGTTCATCCCATTCCCCTGGCCCTTTTTCTAGATCCGAGAGTTTTTTCTGATATTCATCTGCAAGTTCGATTAGCGCACTTCCTGTGTCAAAATCAATGTGGCGATTCGGTTTGTTTCTAGTTATGAGATATCGAATAATTTCTGGTGGGACCAGATTCAGAGCTTCTAATGGTCCGATGATGACGCCTGTGCTGCTAGACATTGCCCCTACGCCCTTCAAAGAAATCCATTCGTATGTTGTTGGATAGGGCGGCTCATTCCCCAGCAACCGACAAATCTCCTTCCCAGTATCATACGAACCACCCGCTGCCCCGTGATCCTTGCCGAACGGCTCCATGGTCACGCCTCGCCAGACCCACTTCGCAGGCCAATCAACCCTCCAGGGGAGTTTCCCTTCTCCCTTTGTGACATCAGACTGGCCTGAATTACCATCTGAATCAATCCAATTCACAATAGGGTCGTCCCAACCTGTAATTCGTATGCCGTCAATCGAACCCTTGGAATCGATTGGATTCCATGGGAACCAATCATCATCCAATTCCCTTCCTGAAACGCGTTCGATGACCTCTCGAATCGCATCGACCTGATTACAGGCCGAGCGCGACGCTTCAGCGAACTTCCCACTCTGGTAAGCGTCATAGTTGTAGATGACCTCATCGATTTGGACTCCTATTGCCTCCAATGCTTGGATGAATGGTTCTAGGAAATGTCTGGCGTAGGAGATGCCTTGAGCGAAGCGTTCGTTATCAGGAACACCATTGGCATCAGGAGGTGGGATGTTGGCCAACTGGTGTCCGATGTATTGTTCATACGAATTATCAAGAAATGAGTAAACCTTACGAAGAGGATCTGCATCATCTACAAAGAAGACAAACTCTGCATCCAAATCCAATGCTATACAAGCCCGCTTGATGATGTCCGAGGTGAGAATTTCTCGCAGATGACCTATGTGGAATTCTCCCGAGGGCGTGATGCCGGATGCGATGACATGCTTGTCACCGCGATGCGATAGGGCCGTCGCTATGGAATCAGCCCAATGCATGTGGATTCACCTCAAACTTTCACTGCACGAATGAGTCCACGAAGAGGCACACCAGAGACTGTATTCTCCTCTGTCTTGTTGACCATCACGATACTGAGGACGACCTCTGCTCCACCATCCTGCAGTGTTTTGATTGTCCGTTTCATGGTCTCACCGGATGAGAGTACGTCATCGACAACAACCACCTTGCGTCCGGCTACGTTGCCATATTTGTTTGAGAGATGACCATCCCCTTCTTCTGAGACCGAACGGAAGATGGCCACATCAACCTCGAGAATATCGGCAATTGAATTTGCGAACAAAATCCCATTGAGGCTGATACCGACAATGGTGTCTACTTCTTCCAATTCCTCCATTACGATATCGGCCATGATGGCCCCGATTGCGTTGATGCGATTGGGACGGGCTCCAATGGTTCTCCAGCCAATTCGGACATCATCTGGGTGTTCTGCTTCAGAAGCCCCTGTACTCAGCCAAATCACGGTTCGTTGGGAGATAGACAACTCATCTGCAATCTGTTGCGTATTGAGTCCTTGTTCTGTCATTTCTGCGACCTTTCCTCGCAGTTCGTCAATGCTCAGCGCCATGTGAATCGAGACTGTCTGCTGGCCCGTATCCTATCAAATCACCGGACAGAGTCCATAGGACTCTATCTAGAATCGACCTGTACTGCCAAACCCACCCTCTCCACGGTCAGTTCCCTCAAGTGCCTCTCTGTCAACTTCGACAAAGCGGATTTGAGGTACGCGTTTGAACAATAATTGGCCAATTCGTTCTCCTTTTTCGACCACAAACGAATCGCCTTCACCAATCCAATGAGCCAACACCATCAATTCGCCACGATAATCAGCATCAATGGTCCCAATTCCATTCGGTAGGATGAGTCCTCGTTTTCCAAGACCAGAACGACATCTGACCTGCCCTTCCCAGCCTGGTGGAATTGCCAGAACGAGGCCAGTGGGTAGCATTTCTGTGGTCCCTTTACGCACCTCAACGCGCTCGACGGAATGGAGATCAAATCCAGCCGCCAAGTCACTACCTTGGACAGGCAATTGAGAATCAGGATGAATGCGTGCGATTCGCACCTCTATGGCCTCGTCCATACCTGTCTGCGCTGCGCAGGGGAACATTGGTTCTGTCGGTGGCCTCAAGAAGGGGATGTGGGTGGGCCAGACGATGACGGACTTCGATTACGAGTCATTGCTCGACCGTGCAAGGGACAAGATTCCAGAGGATATCTCGTCGCGCAGTCGTTGGACTCTACCTGAACCGGATGTGCTTATCGAAGGTTCTCAGACCATTTTGCGCAACTTCAACGAGTTGGTCTCGATGATGGACCGTGATGCTGATCACGTCTACCATTTCTTGCAGAACGAACTCGGCACCAGCGGAACCCGGGACAAGGGACGCATTCTGCTCAAAGGTCGAATCCCCCCACGTCGAATCAAAGAGCGCATTGTTGCATATGTGAAGACCTACATCCTGTGCCATCAGTGCAATGCTCCAGATACGGCCTTCCTCAGGGAAGATCGCACAACGCTGCTGAAGTGCCAAGCTTGCGGTGCTACTCGACCCGTCAAACTCTGATTACTTAGGGCTGAAGTCGAGCAGAACCTTTCCTCGATTGCCGCGGGCATGGTCGTGCTGTTGTGACGCTACCCAATTCAAGCCTCTTGCTTTATTTTTTGACTGGAACTATTATTTCTGAGGGGGGAAGTCGTTCCGCCTTAAACGAATTTATTTTTCCATCACTAGGATACCCTACACAAATACCACATAGCAAAGAATAGTTTTTGCTGATTGAGAACTCTTTGCGCACCGCATCTTCCCAAACAGCCACCGACCCTTGAGCACAGGTACCTAGGCCCTTTGCATGGGCTGACAACATTAGATTCTGCATGAAAAGTCCGGCATCTGAGGTGGCAAATTTTCCTAGACTTTTATGCGTGAATAGGAATAGTTCTACAGGTGCTCCAAAGAATTCGTAATTTCTTGCCCAGAAGGCATCTCTTCCCTTTTTGTCATCTCTTTCTACACCAATATGAGTCAACATTTCTTTGCCCACTCGTCTTGATCGAGGAATCAAATCTTTGTGATATGGCTTGATAATCAACCAATTACTAGTTGGTAATCCCTTTCTTCTAAATACAGCTTTCATTTTAGCGAAAAACCCCTCGCCACGAGCACTTTTGATAGATTCAAAGCGACTTAGAAATTCCTTCGAGAGCCTGTCTCTGACATCCTCTATAGCGACTGCAACGACAAATGGTCTAGTATTACTCCAACTGGGAGAAGTGAGACCGTCAGCAATGATTTCCTGAATCAATTCATCTGGAACCGGAGTTGACTTGAAATCTCGTGTTGAGCGACGAGATGCCACAAACGAACTGAAATCATTGGAGTCGAAATTCTTGGTCATCAGTAATCTCCTCAGTTCAATCCTCAAGTGTCATCCTCAAGCCTTCTGCAATGGAACCTGAGCGAAGATGCTCAAGGAGTTCGGGAATGTTCTCTTCACCTTTGAGGGTATACCAAACACCCTCTGGATAAACCACACACGATATTCCACGCTCACATTGGCCCAAACAACCGGCCTTCTGAACCCGAATATTCGAAATCCCCTCGGCTTTGGCTGCTGTCTTGACTGCCTTCATCAAGGCAAGACTCCCCTTGGCAGCACAACAACCACGGGGTGCATCGCTATCCCTCTCATGAGCACAGAAGAACATGTGTCGATTGAAGCCACTCATCCGCATCACATCGTTGGCAATCAATGATTTTCCATCGGTGCGATACCTATTCAACCCCAGAGATGATCATCGTCGACACCCTTGGTCTTCTTCTCGACATCTTCGTGTATCTTGGTCCGACGCTTCTGATCTTCACGTTCAAATTGTAGTAATTCATTATCGTCGATGTAAGCAGGTCGCATATGTGCAATCAAGCGCACTTCAACAATCACATCGCGTGCAATGTAACGGTAACTTCCATCGATATCCAGGACCTCAACAGTCATCTTGTTGATGCCAATCAGGCGCCCACGCACCCATTCATCAGCACCTTCAGACAATGCTCTAGCATCGAGAAGAATTTCGACCAAATCATCCCGGCGCATCCCTGTTCGACGGTCTAGAAGTGGGCCGGTAAGAACGTCTTCACAAACATCAGGTTTCCCGAGCGACTCCCAGATTGAAAGAGCCCATTCGGGTAGGTTGGGGGAATCATCTACCATCGGAATCGCGTTTGCGAAGGACTGGTTACTCTTGAACCGATGGGTGGTCTCAAGCCTCTTGTTTGAAGAGGGGTGGGCCTGCCGCAGGGTTGAGGGGAACGCATGGTTTCGATTGTTTGGCGAAGCATTCCAACTGTGTTGACATCGGAAGAACTTCTCGACAAGGCCTTCAGCAAAGCGAAGAAGTCTGGAGATGCCGTTGTAGACAAAGATCGCATCTATCGTACTCGCAAGCAAATGATTCGGATGATTGGTTCTGCGGGAGACTCTCTGTCCGCGACATTACTGGATTGGGTTAGGCGTTGGCCGAGTATCGATAAGATGTCTGAATTCGATGTCGCCATGGTCGAGGCGGCCGTTGGTTGCGATGATTATCGTCAGAGTCTGGGGGCCTGCCAATGGGCGGCTGGAAAGTGCGTTGAAATCGGGCATCAAAATGCCAAGAAGATTCGACGCATGGTCAACATTCCTCCAATGCATGAAGCACGACGAGAAGCCTATGGACGAATTTCCAGCATCATGGGGAGGATTGAGAAGAACCTCGATTTCCTTCGTGATGCCCGCGATACACTGCGAACCCTGCCGATGATTGACTCTAGTGAACCATGCCTAGTTGTTGCCGGTGCTCCAAACGTAGGCAAATCCGCACTTATCTCCTCTATGTCAAGCGGAAAGCCCGAAATTGCCGCATATCCTTTCACGACCCGGCAGTTACATGTTGGTCACTTCATCAATCGCAGATTGAAATACCAACTCGTCGACACACCCGGACTTTTGGATCGTCCGATGGAAGAACGAAATCAGATTGAGATGCAGGCGATTGCTGCCTTGGAACACGTCGGCGACCTCTGCCTATTCCTCATGGATATCTCGGAAACCAGTGGAACCAGCATGGATACCCAGAATAACCTACTCAATGAGGTGGCAGGCCTGCTTCCTCAAACTCCCATTCTCGTCATCGATGGAAAGGGCGACCTCATCGAAGATATCGATGCAGACGAATGGACTGCTGCGTGTGAAATGGAAGCGGCATTGAGTGAAAACCCCGATGGCCCAATTCCGGAAATTCGCAATCCGGCCACCGGTCATCTTGTCATCAGTGCAACCGCACCAGCAGGCATCGAGAGATTGCGATTTGAGATTGTTGAACGAATCGGGGAGATGCAGGAAACTGACCCACTCTCTTTGCCCGAACATTGGCATGTCAGAGACGATTCGGTCTAATCAAATCGTTGTAACATGACCGCAGCGTACGCAGTAGACCTTGCGCTCTGCAATTGCAGGTTCCAAACCACTGACATCGATGGATGTACCGCAGCCACCACAGGAGAAGCCTGTCATGGTCCACCCCACCCCCATTCGGTTCTTGAACGCCACGCACGGGCTCAGTCCTTGCGAGCCTTTGCGACCATGGGGAATGCCATGTGCATTCCAGAAGCACACAAACCAATTCCAGTCAGTGCCAGAATAGCTTCAACCCATGTGGCTAGATGCACAGACCATTCTGTTGTGACCGCATTGTCCTGAAGATCCACGGCCCCTTCATCGCCCCCTGTGACAAATCGAACACTTCCTGGATCTAAATCGTGAGAAATTGTTCCCTCGTGACTCGGTCCACCGGCCATGAACGTGTAATCAGTTGAGGTGCAATTGGTCAGTCCCGTATCTCCTGGTGGACAGGTGATGGCGAATTTAGAATCAACAATACCAATCCATGCCGCATCGTCTAATTCCATCGAGATATCGAGATGAACATCCAACAGCAAGAATGCAGTTGGCACATCTAAATCCGACTCCGACATTCCAGTTGCACATTCTTCTTGCGGACCCACACAAGGCAGCGCAGGTATCTCATCTTCGATTGTACCGGAAGCGAAACCAAAGAAGGAGACCAGAACAAGTAGCAAGCAGAGGGATCCGGTCGCAAAAGGAAGAAGCGACATGATTCGAACCATCATCGACATCCCTACTCCTCCTATGCGCCTGCCATCAATTGCAATACTAGGGCCCCAATCATAATTGCTGGTGCGATGTAGAGCAACATATTCCAACGTTTGCGTTGCCTTTGACGACCCTCATATTCCTCTTCACACCCCGAATCACCACATACAGGTGGGTCGCGTTTCTGGGCGATTGGACACTGACAAATCGTACAATGTCGATGTGGAGCAACATATGCATTTGAACTGGCTGATTTCGGCAAACCCGTTTTACTACCCTTGCGTTTCTTCTCTCCTTCCTTTGCCATTTCGGCATTTGAGCGAATCTGATCCGCGAGTTTCTGTTTGTCAGCCATCCGCTTCACCCTACCTCGACACGTGTCCCGACAAAGGGCTTGCCGGCCAATGCATCTTCAATTCTATCCATTTCACGTCCGTCGAGGACTGCCAGAGGGAGATTATTGTCAATCGCGGCTTGTACACCGATTGGATCGATAACGCTTGAGCCGCCGGCTTTTCCATGGACAGGTGGACCGACAATTACTTGCAATTCTGATAGCGTCATAGATTCTATAGGACGTGCTGCTGAATCCACTTTCGGGTCTGAAGAATAGACGTATCCAACGTTGGTTGCAATCAGACATCTTGCCGCCTTTGCTTCGATTGCCAAGCGGATTGCTACGTTATCTGTAGTGTGCCCGGGACGCGTTCCCCCCATGACCACCACGCTGTGCTCATCAAGAGATTGAGCGGCAGAAGCAACATCTGTTGGAATCCCGGCGAAGACATCGATACCTGCATCGAGCAGAATCTGAGAGACGATGGAGGCATTCACTCGAGTCGCTGTAATACCAATCTCATCTAGGGCAGCTAGATCGTTTTCCCCCCTCCTCGTAGCCAACTCAATCGCTTCGCGTGCCGCAACTCCACCACCTACAACGATTCCTATCGACACTTCACACTCTGAAAGCAGGTTTGCAAGTGAGGATAGCCAGGCAAGTCTCTCAGCCTCTTCGGGGCGCAGTAGACTGCCGCCGAGCGCGAGGACCAGTGGGGCTGCCATCAGTATCCTCGCAACCGCGACGATTCATGACACCTTCCCTTCCGGGCGGCTACGCCGCCGGAAGGATTGATGAGGGCCGAGTCGCCGGCACAGGTGAGGAAGCGCTATGTCTGAGGAACTTGAGATGCAACAGCGCCGCCTCAAGGCCAAGAACGCTCTCGATGATTTGAGTTCAATGCGAGGCATGGGTACAGAACTGGTAACTGTCATCATTCCACCAGATCGTGCCATACACGATGTGAGGCAACAATTGACCCAAGAATTGGGTCAGGCAGCCAACATCAGATCCAAGCAAACCAAGAAGCATGTATCGGATGCAATCGAGTCCGCAGTCTCCTCAATCAACAATATGAGGGAGACGCCACAGAGCGGTATTGCCATCTTCACAGGACACGTCATCGTTGGGAACAACAAGACTAGGATGACGACAATTGTAATCGATGATCCCCCTGAACCTTTCCGCTCCTTCCGTTATCGATGTGATAGCACATTTGAGATTACGCAATTGGAAGATATGCTGATCGACAAAACCTGCTACGGAATTTTCGTCATCGATCGAGGCGAATCTGCCTACGGCGTGGCCAGTGGAAAATCAGTTCACTGTCAAGAAGAAATTCAATCTAATATCATGGGAAAACACAGACAAGGTGGTCAGTCAGCACAGCGTTTTGAGAGATTGATTGAGGAACACGCACACAAGTTTTTCAAGAAATCTGCTGAGCATGCAAGTAATTACTGGCTTGGCATGATTGACAACATGGAAGGTATCATCATTGGCGGCCCAGGGGCCACAAAGGACCAAGTTCTGAAGGGCGAATTCTTCCATCACGAGATTGCTAAACTGGTACGCAAGCCAACCTTTGATGTAGGTTATTCAAACGAATCTGGATTGCGCGAATTAGTACAGAGGGCCGGTGGTCTGATGCATGAGATTGAATTAGATGCGGAGAGACAATTGGTTGACAGATTTTTGTCAGAGATTATGCAGCAACATCCCAAAGCCACATACGGCGAGATGATGATCAGAAGTGCGCTTGAACAAGGTGCCGTTGACACACTTCTACTCTCGGAAGGCCTACGCAAGATTCGCCAAGGATACACTTGCCGCCAATGCCAGCATGGTTGGCAGGTGACTGCCGACCGATTGACTGAAATTCCACCTTGCGAGTCCTGCAATGCTGCACCCGACCAGATTCGTGAAGACCCGGACAATACGACAACTCTAATGGATGAACTGACACTTATGGCAGGACATTCGTCAAGCAACGTAAAACTCATTTCGATGGATACCGAGGAAGGTGCAACACTGATGGAGGCCTTTGCCGGTTTGGCAGCTCTGCTGCGATACCCCTGGAGTTGATTGAATGCAGGCACTGATTGATGAAGTCCTTCCAGCATTGGAATCGGCGATGGCAACGGTCGGGATTCAAGGGGATTTTTGGAAGAAAATGCTGGCCCGTTCCAAAGAAGCCAGTCAAGGTGACCTAGCCCTACCTTGTTTCCCCTTCGCCAAACAACTGGGTTGTTCACCGGATGAGGCCGCCCAGAAAATTGCCGATGCCTTACAACTCGATATCGGCCAAGCCGTCGCCGTTGGACCCTACGTCAACATTCGTGCTTCGATGGATTGGTTAGCTGCACAACTTTCCAAAACCACGGAATCCAAAGGATTGATTCTAATCGAACACACCTCCGCCAATCCAAATGGTCCATTTCACGTGGGGCGAGCGAGAAATGCGATTCTCGGCGACACCTTCGTGCGAATGTATCGTGCGGCTGGATATGAGGTGATTGCTGAATATTACGTCGACGACATGGGAAAACAGGTCGGCATTCTTTGCTGGGCCCTAGAGAACCTCGATGAAGCCCAAGTTCAGGCATTGCTTGCTGAAGGAGAGATTCCAATTGAGGATTCGCCCCATTCATCCAAGGATGACCACATCCGCGTACTTTGGTATCAAGCGGCAAACCTACTGAAGGCGAAAGACCCCACAGTGGATGATGGAGTCACGGAACTGGTTCAATTGAGCGAAGAAGCCGATGCAGATGTTCTGGCTAGGTTCGAAGACGCATATCAGCCGGTTCTCGATGGAATGTTAGTGACATTATCGCGCATGGGCATCGAGTTTGATTCATTCACCAAGGAATCGGCCTTCATCGTCGATGGTAGTGTCGAGGTCTTGATGGATCAACTACAATCTTCTGAACTGCATGACGAGGCTGAGAACGGAGCGCACTACCTGGAATTGGAGACCAAGGGCATCAAAGGCAAATCAACCAGATTCTATTACCGACGTGGCGATGGGAGCAGCCTTTACGCTACCCGTGACTTGGCTTACCATCAACAGAAATGGACACGATCTGGACACCTACTCAACATTCTCGGCGAGGATCATAAATTGCAATCCAAGCAAGTCAGCATCGCATTGCAGGAATTGGGCACCCAGCCACCCGAGGTCGTTTTCTACGCCTTCACCAAGTTGGCTGACGGCAAGATGAGCACACGACGTGGAAATGTCGTCTACATGGATGATTTGTTGGATGAGGCACAAGTCAGAGCCTATGCAACAGTCAAGGAAATTCGTTCCGATCTTTCTGAAGAACGATTGCAGGAGATTTCTGACGCGGTTGGCATTAGCGCCACCCGATTCAACATCGCCAGAATCTCACCTGACAAGGGCATTACCTTCCGTTGGGAGGATGCACTGAGTTTGGAGGCCGACAGTGCCCCCTTCATCATGTACAGTCATGCAAGAGCCTGTTCCATCCATAGGAAGGCCGGAGATGTCGATACATCGGTGGGCCTCGACACCTCAGCACTCGAAGGATCAGCGGGCGAATTGGTTCGTAGAATGGCCTACATGAATGATGAATTGCAAACCGCCATCGATTCAGCCTCCCCTCACCAGTTCTGTGCATGGCTGAGCGCCTTGGCTGTGGATTACAATCGATTCTATCGTGATAATCATGTGATTGATGATGAAGGGATTGTTGTACAGAATTACATCATCAGCGATTTGGCCCGTGAACATCTGAGACGCGGATGTGAAGCAGTGGGAATTTTACCTCTTGAAGAAATGTGATCGAAGGTTTGGTTTTTTGAATGAGTTCAATCTGTGCTCTTTTATTCATTTTCTCGATTGGTTGCTTCCTTTTGTATCGATTTTTTACGAAAGCACCAGTTACACCGGATCTTGAATTAGAGGCGATAATTATGGCGCCCCCACCTCAAGAACCTCAGTCTGGAGATGCCAATGTATCTGAACACGCATCCGAGTTCGCCGAAACCCTTGAAAAATTGGAATCAGGAGAGATTCAAACATCAGATTATGAACATTCTGAATATGCAGACATCATCGATGAGGAAGAAGTTGAAGAAGCGATGAGAGACAAAACTACTGGTCTATTGCTTTTCGTGGTGGCTTTAATCTGGATGATTCTTGATCTCCAATAGGCGTATGTAATCCACCACCCATCCGCATCTTTTTCTGGTAGTTTTTCTAATTCTTTATTCTTCTTCGAGAATCTCTTCGACTGTTTCACCAGCCCCAAATATTGAGGCGATGATGGCAGAAATCCAACTGACCATATGATCACTCGGTGATATCCTCGGCCACAGAATCGAACTTCTTCTGCTGGATGGTTCTTCTCTCGCGGTCTTTCTCATCTAACCACGCTTCTCTAGATGGCATTCTTTCCATCATTCCTGCAGAGGCAGATTGAGCCCGCATAGCAACCAGTCCTTTGAACGCATGTTGGTAATCCTCAGCGCGCTTGTTCCAGTTGGCCGCAGGCCACCCACAATCCCAACGGCTTGGGTCGTAGGCATTCTGTTCAATCCAAGCACCGCAGCGAGGATAGTAGCATCGGGCTTTCTCTTCGTCCCCTTCGATCCAGAACGTGAGTTCATCACACACTGGGCAATTCTTTCGGTCGAAGGCTGCGAGTTCAAACGAACCCTCCTCTCCAACGTAATCAATCTCCCATGCAACGATGCTTCCACTCACCACATTTGTCGAGCCAGCCCGACTCAGGAATGCTCGCATCACATCCCAAGCATCCTGTTCTGTTGAGAATACGCCAAGCTGTGTTCTCTCGCCGCCAGGGGTTGCCACGACGGGAACGAAAACCTGCTTCAACGGTTCCTCCATGTTACGCCGTCCTCTATGAGGACGGAAGAAGTCATCGATTCGTCAAAGACTGGTAAGCACTTCTGAGATGCGTTGCGATGTGGCCGCTCGAACCACAGCCAAAGCTTCGCCATTGGAGAAAATTCCTGCACAAGGCAGCAAATCTACCGAGGCCGCAAAGATGGGAAATTGCGTAAACAATTCCTCTGCATCTTCCTTGTCTATCCAATGCGATGGAACTTCCAGTGGTTCTTCGGATAGAGCACCCTCTAATTCGATACAGTGGAGACAATCCACTGCTGTGATGATAATGACGCCCACATCTGCCGCCACGACCTGCCGCCATTCCATGCATCGCCCATCTGGCGCATGTTCTTAGCGTGGTCGCTACACGCCGGTGACATGGTTAACGTCGGTGATGATGCTCCAGACTTCAGTCTACTAGATCAAAACAACAACGCAGTCAGCGGCTCGCAATACAAGGGACAGAAGGTAATTCTCGCTTTCTTCCCTGCAGCCTTTACAGGTATTTGCACAACAGAGATGTGTACATTTGAGGGCAACATGTCCAGATTGAACGATGCCAATGCCGTGGTTCTCGGAATTTGCGTGGATGCAAGATTCTCCAATGCTGCTTTTGCAGAAAAGAATGACCTAACCTTCCCTATCCTTTCGGATTACACACGTTCAACAGTCGAAGCGTACGGAATCGCTCTGCACGACTTTGCGGGTATGCCAGGATACACAGCCAGCGAAAGGGCGGTATTCATCGTCGATGAGGATGGCGATGTGATTTGGAAGTGGATTGGTGAGAATCCTGGTGTACAACCCGATTATGACGCGGTTCTTGCGGCTGTAGGTGCCTAGAAGGTCACACCTTCTGGCCATGTTCTCTCAACCAGCGCCAATCCCCCATCGTGAGGCATTGGTGCTTGGGGTTTCTCAATCCTGATTTTCACACCAGCGACATTGAGATGGCCAGAAACGATTTCGATGATTCGGTCGCACAGTGTTTCCATCATGAATACTGATTCTCCGCGAGCGACGATATCGTGGACTGTGCGTTGGAGAAAGGCGTAATCCACACTGGTGGCCAAATCATCTCCACTCGACGGTTCTTTCAGCACTACCCAAATGCTGACAATGAAGTTCTGATCCTTCTCTCTCTCGTGATCAAAGACCCCGTGCTTGCCCTTGAGTTTGTAATTCTCAATTGCAACGATTGTACTCATCCAATCACCTATTCTTCTCGCTCGTGTACCCAAATGATGTGGTAGCCGAATTCGGTTTTGACGAATCGGTCGACCTCATTCAGAGGTTGTTCAAAACATGCGGCACTGAATTGTCTCACCATCTGTCGTTCGTGGAACCAGCCAAGGTCGCCACCTCGTTGCCCACTGGGGCATTTGCTGTGTTTCTTCGCCGCCTTCTCAAAGACCTTGAGTGGTTTCTTCGCATCCTGAATTTCAGCGAGAATTCTCACTGCATCAGATTTCTGACGTAACAGGATGTGACTTGCATGCGCTCTTCGGACGGCCATTCAATCATCCCCATGCCAACCAAGCAGCGTAGGAACCGTAGATGATTCCACTTACTGCCAGCGATTCTTCATTGAAGCGATCCATGTCGTCATGGAAGGTGTGATATTCCCACGAACCCGAGCCGTAACAGACGATTGCACGACCTCGCTCATCGCCAGGTTCCCGTTGAATATCGTAAACGAACGGCCCGTGATCAGAATTGTAGGGCATACCATCCGAAGCTCCCTTTTCTCCATCTAGGGTCTGGGTATTGATGGTGTATCTGCTGGCTAGATCATACGGGTTCTCTTGCTTGAATTGGTCGACGATTTGGTTGATGTATTTCATGTCGCGCGCATCGTTTCCAAACATCCACAGACTGTTACCACGAGTCTCTAGATCAATGTCTACGTGATTCATGTCGAGGTTGATGTATAATCTGAGATTCTCCTGCAATTGTCCTAGGTAAGCGGCAACGTATGCCTTTGAGCCGTGCAGACCTTCTTCCTCCCCACCCCATGTGCAGAATTTCATCGTGTAGTAGGGCTCACCTTTGGTCTCTGCCATGTTGGCGAATTGGCGTGCAAGTTCGAGTACCGACGCAGACCCAGAAGTATCGTCGACCGCGCCGGGGCCGTTGTATACCGTGTCATGGTGAGCACCGAAGATGACCAGTTCATCCGTCTTACCTGGTAGAATACCACAAGGCGCCTTGACATCACGTTCACCCTGATTGTCAACACTTACGATCATTCGGATTAGACCCTCGCCATTTACGACCTCATCGCGAATTTGTTCACCGACATCGTTGCTCACCATCATGAATGGGATGCCTGGTGGCAAACTCTCGAACTGAGTTGTGTCCACCGACTTGAAGTAAGGTACACAGCGCCCTTCATCGCCTGGAATCTTGCAGTTGTTCGGTGGATTTTCTCCACCTGTCGAATCCCAAGTGACTAGAATCAGTCCGTACAAATCGTTCTGCTGTGCTTTGATTAACAGTTGGGTGTTGCTAGAGACCCCGCCTTGGCCGAAAATCAGTCCAATGCTTGCTGAAGCACCCTCCCATGTACTGTTATCACTGCCATTACCCAAATCGACGACATCAATCTGATCTTGGTACTGGTAATCGCTTGAACCAGAATATCCCTGTAGGACAAATTCACTTCTATGTGTAAACACAGTCTCTTGACTACCAACGTCAGACAATGCACACGGTGGGAAAAAGAGTCCCGGCATACAGATTGATAGTTGCGGCTCTTCCTGAATTTCAAACATAGGAACAGCAAACGAGTTGTCCTCGACAGACAGTCCAAAATCTGAGAAATTATTGAGATTGGATTGAGCCGCAGCATGCTCAGAGGCCGAACCACTCATTCTCCCCTGCCACTCAGAATCTCCAAGTGCAACCAAACCTTCAGCAAAGGCACGTGCTTGGGTACTATCGAAATCGATGAGTTCTCCATCAAATTCATCTTCAGTAAACCAACCAATGATGTTGTCACCAAACAGAATGGCAGTCATACTACCCCCTATAATCAGAATCGCAACAACTGCGATGACAGGAACGGTTGCCCATGGAAATCGTTCTTGGAAAGGATTTGGTGAAGCAGATACAGTTGATTCTGATATTGATGGATTTGATTTATCGTCCCAAATCAATGCCGCAATGCGGTCATCTTTGGATCTAGGGACCGACAATCCTCGTTCTTTCAGCATTTCGCCGAGTTCTGCGTGCGATTGGTCTTCGTATCCCATCCTGACCCTCTCCTTACAGTTCGTGATGCACACCCGTCATTCTTCAAGGCACGGGTCTATTGCACCTCTTCACCCGTCCAGCGCTGCCCAAGTGAGTGTTCAATGCCCATTTGGTCAAGAATTCTGGCCACAACGAAGTCCACTAGGTCTGCAATGTTCTCTGGACTGTGGTAAAATCCGGGACTTGCAGGGAGTACGACGACACCCCAGTTCGACAATTTGGTCATGTTTTCCAAATGCACGGTGGCATACGGTGCTTCCCGAGGGACTACAATGAGTGGCCTACGTTCTTTGAGTGCGACCAGGGCTGAACGTGTGACTAAATTATCAGAAATGCCAGCAGCAATTTTTCCAATGGTGGTACCACTGGCTGGGCAGACAACGTAATGGTCAATTTTCGCTGATCCAGATGCTGAGCGTGCTGCTAAGTTGTCATTGTTCTCCAATGATACACCTGATATCTTCGCTAAATCATCGGGCGTCATACTCAATTCGAGATCCAAATTGATGGCTCCCTCGCGAGTTACGATGAGTAGAACATCCCATTCTGCTTCCGACAAAGCACGAAGTAATCGTTCGGCATACAGCGCCCCAGAAGCACCGGTTATTGCAACCACAGCCTCTGGCATATTTACACCTCAGTTGTTTTCGTCTTGAATACTTTTCAGGAACTGTGACAGCACCGGCATCGCCGCTTCAAAGGACTCTGAGTTGCCACCCCATGCGATTCGCAGATGGTTTGCAAGATCCTTGTGGAACATCCCACCAGGTGTGGCTAGTAACCCTAGGGGCGAACCATGTTCAGCCATTGCTTGAACTGCGTTGGTGCCCAGTGGAATCAATCCAAAGATGCCGATAGGTGGTGGTGTCCATTCGATACCATTCTCAGTGAGCACATCAATCAATTTGGGCAAATTCACCTCTCTTTGTTTCCTGAGGGCTTCCAGAGCCATGTCAAGATGAGGAAAGGCTGCTTCAGCTATGGCCATTGAAGGCGCACTCGCCATGCCCTGTAGATTGTGGAATGCATTGCGTACATTTTGAATCATATTTGCCGGCCCAATTGCCCATCCAAATCGAAGTGGACCGAGTCCGTAGCACTTAGTCAGTGAGTTGACTGAGATGACGTTATTGGCACGCAAATGCATCGGTCTATAGAATTCTGTACCCATTGCTGCATCGAGATATACTTCATCGGAAACAATGTTGATACCCGCTTCACGTGTGGCCTCGATTATCCAGTCCTCATCCTCCTTTGCAATCATCTCACCCGAGGGATTCATCACCGGAGTCAATGCGATGACACCGACTCTGGGCAGGATATCTGCTACCTCCTCTCGATTCAATCTCCATTCACCTTCATTTGGGCCTCTATGGAATGGTATTACTTCACAGCCGAGCAATCGCGCGCATTGAGAAACCACGGCAAACGACGGCATCTCAACCCCAACAACTCTGGGGCCATCTTCGGGCAGTGCTGCTAGGATTGCCAGTGAGATGGCTTGGCAGACTCCATGTGTGACACATACTTGATCGACCTCGACTCCGTATCGCGAGGCCACCCATTCGGCAGGATTCGAACCACTATTCCAGAAACCGAGCAGTTTCTTGTCATCCAAGTTCAAGTCCCAATCATATTCGAAACCCGATTGTGAGAGATCATGAGGTCGATTCTCCTGTAATCGCGGGACGTACCAGGACAGATAGTCTACAGGTGGAATCCCACTCCCACTGACCGGTCCACCCAGTCGTGGCTCCACTTCAATCACCCTAGAATCAATCTCGCGCCAACTTGGAAAGTAGCCGTAGAATCTCAATGTAGATCCAGACCAAAGTGACCAGAAGCCCGAAGACTGCTCTCCACTCAAGTTGTTTTGGTGCGCCGTTTTCGACGCCACGTTCGATGAAGTCAAAATCAGCCGCTAAGCAAAGCGCCCCAAGTCCAATGACAAGTAAGGAGAATCCAATCCCGATGAGACCACTTCCGTGGATGTAAGGAATCTCTGGCCCCCCGACCAAAGCGAAAATTAGTGTAATCATGTAAACAATGAAGACTGCAGACATGGCGCTGAATACAGCTATACGAAAATTATCATTCACATTGATAATCCCCATTCGATAGATGACTAACATACCACCGAATACGGCTGCAGTCAACAGGAACGCTTGGATTGCAATTCCAGGATATAATGCCTCAAATAATGTGGTGAGGCCACCGAGAAATAAGCCTTGTAAAGCAGCGTATGTGAGTACCGCAACTGGATTATCGGCCAGTCCAGTGTATAGCATCACGAAGAAGAATATCAATCCGGCGACCCATCCAACAATGCTCAGTAAGAACGCCAATTCGGCATTCCCTGTAATGAATAGACCGAAAACCGAGATGCCACTGAACATCATTACGAAGAAAGTGATCAAGCCTTTCTCGGCAACACCTTCTATGGTCATCTTATCATCAATTAAATCCTGAATCGTGAAAACCGAATCATTCAGTGCAGGGTTCCCTGTGCGATACATACAACCTTGGGGAATCCGGTGGTTCTCAAGACTTCGCATCTGTTCTGCTGAGATTTTCAGGCATGTTTGATAGCAATGCCTCAATCATTTCATCCCCCGATATTTCAAAACTCAATCGATCTAGTGATGTGGTAGTCCCTGCCACCAATCCACATCCGTCGAGTGCCTCAACTCTCCCCTTCGGCGTCGCATAGTTGACTGTGAAACCATGGCGGGAAACCCATCGCTTGAAGGCCAATCCTACCGATCCCACCTTTGCACCTTCGACCCAGACACCCTGCATCCTCTCATCCGTACTAGCTTGAATTCCAAGTATTGCGAGGGATGAAATTACCCAATTCTCCAATTTCGAGGTGATTAGTTTGACATTCGCTTCTCCTCCAAGATCCCATTTGAAGATTGGATAGACCACCAATTGTCCGGGTCCATGCCAAGTTATCCCGCCACCCCGATCCACATCTGTAGTTGGATAATCAGCAGGAACCACGACTTGATCACGACGGGCTGCCGGCCCCATCGTCACAATTTCCGGATGGCTACAGAACAACAGCGTATCTGGAATTTCGTTTAGCAACCGTTGTTGCTGAAGGTCCTGCATCAACCGGTTCGCTTCAGGATATTGGGTGTGACCCAAACGGCGGACATCGACGACCCGTTGCTCCGCCATATCATCGGGTGGGGCTGGAAGGGCATGAAGTAAATGGATTCAATAACAAGATGGCGTTGTCGGTGAATATGCTCCCTGATACGCTACATATGTTCGACAAGGAAGACCGTAAGGCCTACTGTCGAGTGTTGGCGGCTGTTGCCCTAGCAGACGGTCGAGTTTCCACCGAGGAATTCGCCAATTACGAATCGCGCATGGGAATGGCTCTTCTCGCTCCCGAGGAGAGAATCATGTTGCGCCAGGAACTCAAGCGTGGACGGAGTTTCATCAATGCTGCAGATAACATGCACCCCGCCCATCTCCGCATCGCACTCCGAGATGCATTACTGATGGCTGCAGCAGACGGGCATTATGACGCGCGCGAGATGGACGTCGTCAAGCAATTGGCAAAGAAAGCATCCTTTTCAGATGAGGATCTAGAGAGCCTCTATGACTGGATTGACGAAGGCTGGAAGTGGATGAAGAACGGACGTCGAGTACTATCTTTGCCCGAAGAAGTGCACCACTGGGGCACAGTATACGAGTGATTACGCGGTATGAATTGCGTGCCCCAATGTCTTGAGTACACCTTCATGGAAGGATTCTGACATCGTCGGATGCGCATGAATTGTGCCGGCTATGTCTTCGAGGACAGCCCCCATTTCCAGCGCCAATGTGAATTCTCCTGACAATTCACTGACGTGACTGCCAGTGGCTTGGATACCAAGAATCACATGATCACTCTCGCGTGCGACCACGCGCACGAAACCTCCTGTCTTTTCAGCCTCCATCGTAAGGGCACGTCCGTTTGCCGCCAATGGGAATTTTCCAGTGATTATTACCTCGCCTGCTTCCTCGGCTTCACTCGGCGTTAGCCCTACACAGACAATCTCAGGCTCTGTGAATACGATGGCAGGTATGGCTACAGGATCAAAGGTACGCTTGTGGCCAGCGATTATCTCTGCCACCATTTCGCCCTGTGCGCTGGCACGATGGGCTAGCATCGGTTCTCCTGAAACATCACCAATCGCATAGACACCTCTCATCGAGGTTTTGCATTGATTGTCGATTCTGATAAATCGTTCATCAGCATCCATTCTGAGACCCATCTTCTCCAAACCCCATCCCTGGGTGTTAGGGCGACGTCCAACTGTGACCAGAACCTTGTCGAAGGTTTCCGATTGCAGTTCACCTCCTCCATCTTTCCAAGTAAGTTCCACCTTACTATCCTTTATTTCTGCTCCTTGGGCCAGACAATTGACATGGGTCTTTACCCCATTCTTGCGCAACCAAGTTGTCAAGGGCCGACGCAACTCATCATCGAAAATCGCTAGAACCTTTTCTAGGCCCTCAATCACAGTAACCTCGGAACCGAGACGCCGCAAGGCGATGCCGAGTTCAAGTCCGATGTAGCCACCACCAATGATTGCCACTTTCTCTGGCAGGGTGTCCAAATCTAGAGCACCAGTCGACGAACAGATGTACTCTTCGTCGAATTTCATGAATGGTAATTCAATCGGTGCAGAACCAGTGGCCAGAATGACGTTCTCTGCCTCGATACTGATTGCCCCATCTTTGGTTTCCACAGAGCAATGCTTGGCATCACTGAACGTTGCCCATCCTGGGATCAGTCTGGCTCCAGCGTTCTTCAGCAGATGTTCGACACCCTTGTTGAGTTTGGTTACAATTTCGTCCTTCCAGGATACGAGTTCCTTCATGTTGAGTGAAACTGTGCCATCGATTTTCATGCCCATATGCCCATCCATGTGTTGCCCTAGGTGGTGCATTCGTTCAGAAGCATGAATCAGGGCCTTGGATGGAATACAGCCACGAATCAGACAGGTACCTCCGGCCTTGTCACCTTCGACGATGACAGTATCAAGTCCGAGTTGTGCAGCACGGATTGCGGCAACATAACCGCCCGGGCCGGCGCCAACGACCAATACCTGACATGAGATGTCATCCATCATTTCCACCTCAGAGAATCGAGATTGGATGCTCGAGAAGTTGTTTCAGAGCCTGTACGAGAGCGGCTCCATTGGCACCATCTACAACACGGTGGTCCCAAGAAGAAGAGAGATTCATCATCTTGCGTATGGTGATTTTCCCATCGACGACCACGGGCCTGTCTATTGCCTTGTGGACACCGAGGATTCCTACTTCTGGGTGGTTGATGATGGGCGTTGCCCCCAACCCGCCATCTCTGCCCAAGCTGGTGATTGTGAAGGTTGAACCCGTCAAATCATCCAACGAAGCACTTCCATCTCTAGCAGCGCTTGAGACTCGAATCAGTTCAGCACCTGCTTCCCAGATTGTCTTACCCTCGACATGCTTGACGACCGGCACATACAGTCCACGATCTGTGGTCGTTGCAATGCCGATGTTCACTGCTTCATTAAGGGTCAGTACCTCTTTCTCATCATCGTATGTGCCGTTGCAACCTTCATGTCCACCTTGGAACAGTTTGACCAGAGCCTGCATGATGAATGCGAGATAGGTCAGCTTGGGTTGATCCTCGGTCCGATTGGAATTCATCCATTGGCGCAATGCCTCTAAATCGGTCACATCTACTTCCTCAAAGTAGGAGAAGTGAGGAATGGTCGTGTACGACTTGGTCATCTGGTCTGCAATCTTTCTTCGTAGCCCTATGATTGGCACTTCGGTCACACCGGAGCGTTCCACTCCGGCTTTTGGAACGGGCAGACCGCCAACAGTACCGTCTCCGTTCAGATACGAATCTAGATCGGAGTGCGTGATCCGACCCGCGGGACCAGATCCACTCACTTGTGATAGTGAAATTCCTTCTTCTTTCGCGCGTCGACGGACAGCGGGTGAAGCTAGAGGTCGGCCAGAGGTGCTGGCACTTGGAACAGGTTCTGGAACTGGCGTTGGTTCTGGAGTCACTACGGAAACAGGTTCGGGTTCGGGCTCTGGTTCAGGTTCTGGCTCCGATTCGGGCGCTGGCTCCGGTTCACTGGCAGCCGCACCACCATCGCCTTCAACTTCAAATTCGATGAGGGGTCCACCTACTGCAATCATATCGCCGACCTTCCCATGAAGTTTGGTGACCTTTCCATCAACCGTACTGCCAATCCCCACTGTCGCCTTGTCGGTCATGATGTCAACCATATCTTGGTCCTCGACCACGGTATCTCCAACAGCAACATGCCAAGCGGTGATCTCTCCCTCGACAACACCTTCGCCAATGTCGGGCATTTTGAACACACTCGTACCCATTCTCAGTCCTCCATTGTGGCTTGCATTGCCTCTGTTATCCGGGCCTGACTTGGGAAATAATCCCATTCTAGGCTGTGTGGATAGGGGGTGTCCCATCCGGTGACTCTCTGAACGGGTCCTTCTAGATGCCAGAAGCAACGTTCCTGAACTAAGGACATTAATTCTGCACCAAAACCGGATGTTCTCGGGGCTTCATGAACGATGACACATCGACCGGTTTTCTTCACAGAATCCTCAATTGCATCGATGTCGAGTGGAACTAGAGTTCGCAGATCGATAATCTCTGCATCGATTCCACTGTTCTCAGCAGCAGCGCTGGCTACATGGACCATGGTGCCGTAACAGAGAATGGTCACATCCTTGCCTGGTCGAACAATATCTGCCTTGCCCAGTGGGATGTTGTAGTAATCTTCTGGAACTTCGCCCTTGGGGTGACTGTCCCACTTCACCATAGCCGCGGCGTGGTCTCCATCAAAAGGTCCGTTGTAGAGTCGCTTTGGCTCAAAGAAGATGACAGGGTCGTTGCTTTCGATAGCGGAAATGAGTAGACCCTTTGCATCGTATGGATTTGAACATATCACGACTTTAAGGCCAGGTGTATGGGTAAAATATGCCTCTGGAGATTGACTGTGATAATGTCCACCTTTGATACCACCTCCGCAAGGGGTGCGAATCGTGACGGGTGCGCTGTATTCTCCGCCTGAACGATAGCGGAGTTTAGCCAATTCATTGGTAATCTGATCAAATCCAGGGAATATGTAATCAGCGAACTGAATTTCTGCAACGGGCCTCAATCCATTCATACCCATACCGATGGCAATTCCCACGATACCACCCTCTGCCAATGGGGTGTCGAAGGCACGATGCTTTCCGAATTTTTCCTGTAGTCCAGACGTACAGCGAAATACACCACCGTAAAACCCTGCATCCTCGCCAAATGAGACCACGGTATCGTCCCGCTCAAACATTGTATGCATCGCTGAATTCACCGCTTGAATGATGTTCATCTGTGCCATCAGAGCCCCACCTCTCCACGTTGTTCAAGAAGGTGCCATGGCTCCTTCTCATACACATCTTCAAACAGAGTCGATACTGGTGGGAATGGGCCGTCTTTGAGAGTTCCATGTGTTTCCGCCTCCTTGTAGGCCACAATGATTTCCTCTTTGCATTGGGATTCAAGTGCCGCTTGTTTCTCATCATCCCACTCGCCCAATTTCACAAGGTGTGCCTTCAGGCGGTCGACGGGATCTCCCAGTGGCCATGACTCATATCCATCCCCTGGGCGATAGATACTAGGGTCATCAGAGGAAGAGTGACTGTCCCCTCGATAGGTGTACATCTCCAATAGAGTGGGGCCGTGACCGGCACGCGCCCTTTCAGTGGCCCACTTGTGGGCCGCATATACGGCGAGGAAATCCTGTCCATCCACTCGCATCGATGCTACATCATACGGGATGCCTCGAGCTGCAAAAGAAGGTCCACCGTGTGCCAGATTCCTGTGAGTTGAAATCGCCCATTGATTGTTGACGACGACTAGGACACATGGGGCCTTGTAGACTGAGGCAAAATTGAGGCCATAGTGGAAATCACCCTGTGCTGAAGTCCCATCACCCAGCCATGAGCAAGCGATACTATCCTCGCCACGATATGCGAAGGCCATTGCCGCTCCAACAGCTTGAGGGAATTGAGTCCCAACAGGGCTAGAAATCGAGACAAAATTTCCCTCTTTCCAAGAATAATGGACAGGCATCTGACGCCCCTTGACATTGTCATTGGAATTGGTGATACAATGGCTAATCATGTCGACCATATTGCGGCCACGAACAAAGAGTAGTCCTTGCTGTCGATATGATGGAATGACAATATCTCTGTTTTCCATTGCCATTGCCGCGCCGACACTGACAGCCTCTTCACCCAGACACTTCATGTAGAACGAAAGCCGACCTTGGCGCTGCATCTTCATCATACGATCGTCGTAAGCACGAATTCGAACCATATGTTCCAATGCTTGTCGAAGTGTGTCCGCATTCAGCCCGGGGTCCCAAGCACCCACGGCTTCATCTTCATCATTCAGAACCCGAAGTAGCCCATAGGCAATTTCTCTGGTTTGAGATCCCTCACAATCGATGTCGGGCTTTTCATGATGCCCTGCTGGGATTTCATGGGGCGATGGAAAAGATGTCCCTCCTTCTCGATGAGGAGGCACAGGTACGTGCAGATTCGAGTCCTCATCTTCGCCCATAAATCACACCAATCCAAAGTCGCTCATAGCGTTTCGCCGATTGCCGACTCACCGTAGGTGAGCGCCACAGGTCCACCTTTAGCCTCCTCATAGAGGAGACCGGCTCGATAGGAAGAGCGTACCAAGGGCCCACAGGCCACGGCTTTGAAACCTAATTCTCTAGCTACTTGATCCCATTTGCTGAAAATTTCAGGTTCGGGAAATCGGTCCACAGAAAGATGCCTTGGAGAAGGGGCGAGATATTGTCCAATTGTCAAAAGGTCGACATCTACCCCGCGCAGAAGACGCATCGCCTCTACTACCTCCTCATCGGTTTCCCCTACGCCGACCATTATGCTTGATTTGGTTAGAATATCGGGGCGAAGGCGTTTGGCTTCCCGCAGAATCTCCAGCGACTGCTCAAACGAAGCACGATGATCCCTGACTACCGAATCAAGACGAGGAACACATTCGACATTGTGTGCAAAAACACGTAATTCCAATCCATTCAACAAGGCCGCCAGTGCATCGAGATTCCCGTCGAGATCCGAGCATAGAAATTCAAGGCCGATATCAGGGCGACGTGCATGAACGGCTTCCAAGCATGCTCGATAATGAGAAGCCCCACCATCGTTCAATTCGTCTCGGTTGACGCAAGTGATTACCGCGTGTGTTACGCCCATCAAATCGACGGCTTCAGCCAAATTATCAGGTTCTTTTTCATCTAAAGGGGGCGGGACTTTCACAGTACCAACCGCACAGAATCTGCATGCCCGCGTACATTCTTCACCGGCTACCATGAATGTGGCTGTTCCTCGCCCCCAACAATCGTGGATATTGGGGCACTGCGCCTCCTGGCAGACCGTATTCAATTGATATTCCAATACATTCCCTCGTACATCATTGAATGCAATTTGTGCCTCACCCGTTGGAAGGTAGGTCTTGAACCAAGATGGCAATCTCTTGCGCGACTCTTTTCGGCGTTCAATGGCGGTGAGTGGCTTCGCCGCATTCGACATTGGTAGTTGCTTTCTAGCCATCCACCCCACTCCTGTTCTCCCCTCATCATCGGACTCGGTTAATCCTTTGTTCCCCGACCCTAGGGTCGGGCTCGGAGCGTTGAAGGCTGAGAAGCATGTCCAAGAGACATGGCCGAAGTTCTAGAGGACCGAGTTGCTTTGGTGACTGGTGGTGCGGCCCGCCTTGGTGCTGAAATATGCCGGTCATTGGCCCGAGCAGGAGCCATCGTTGCCGTACATTGTCACCGCAGCCTAGCTGCTGCCGAGGATTTGGTTGAAGAAATTGAGGCCGATGGAGGCGAAGCATTCGTAGTCCGTGGAGATCTAGCGCAAGACGAAGATCGAAGCGCGTTGGTTGAAGCAGTCATAGATCGCGCAGGCCGCCTAGACATCTTAGTGAACAACGCCTCTATATTCGAACGAATCCCTCTTGAAGAGATGACTTCAGATGCTGCGAATATGATGTGGAAGATTAATGCTGAAGCACCTCTGATGTTGATTCAACACGCTGCCTCACACCTGCGATTTGAAGGCGTCAATAAACCAGGATCTGTCATTAACATCATCGACAATGCTAGTGGTCGAAACGATTGGCCAAATCACAGTCATTACTGTGCGTCAAAGGCAGCCTTACTTTCCCTGACACGTAGTCTTGCGCAAGAACTTGCACCTTCGATTCGGATCAATGCTATCGGCCCAGGAGCGATCCTATTCCAAGATTGGGAATCTGATGAGCGAAAGGCCGCAGTCCTCTCATCTATACCGATGCAAAGGGTGGGAAACGCCGAAGAAATTGCCGAAACCGTGTTATTCTTGGTCGCTGGTCCAACCTATATCACTGGTCAGATTATCGATGTCGATGGCGGCTGGTCTCTGTCGTAGTGTTCAAAGCCCGAGACTGGTTCAACCAGCCTGCAGGGGTAGCCAAGCTCGGCCAACGGCACCGGACTTAAGCTCCGGGGGCAATGCCTTCGTGGGTTCGAATCCCATCTCCTGCATTATTTCGCAACTTCTTGCATCTACGATGCAGCCATATGGACTGATGTATGAATAAAGCGAATCTTACAATGGTTTAATGGCCTCAGGGTCGCGGGTCACCATAGGTGAGTGAATGCTAGGCGTGTCTAGAGGCAAGACTGCTTTGGCCATTCTATTGGTTGCAATCATGCTGACCTCACTTTCTGCGACCATGGTCTCGGTACCCCAATCTCTGGACATTGAACCCATTCGAAATGATTCCAATACGGTGAGTTATGACCTCTATTTCGCCTCTGCTCCTGGTGGCCACCCTACCGATGGACGAATCACTACTGAGCGCCCAGACAGCGGTGGTCAGGAGGAAGAATCTGCATCGGGGACCAACGTTGAATTCTCGACCGATCAGATGCTATCTGATTTGCTTATTACCGGTACACCGAATGGAAACCAGTATGAATTGGAAATCGTCCTCTTCCTCAAAGCGACCGGTCAAGAAGGCTCCACTGTAGATTGGACTGTATCGGTCATCGCGGGAACTTCCATCATCGGCACTGAGGATTGGAGTACAGATGTCTGCACCCCTTCGGCATTTGGAGGCAACACTTGTGGTTTCGATGAGCGATATTTCCATCCGAGTTGGGGTGGCAACCCCGACTTTGACGTTGAGTCGGGTGAACGCCTCAAGGTCGTTGTCTCTGCAGATATGGATTGCAATTCTGGAGGCGGTACACCCGACCCTGGAAACGGTACTGGAGATGGCGATGATACCAGTGGTCGCCAATGGGGTTCAGTCGATTGTGATGCTTGGGTTGCATGGAATGAGATTGACACCGCATCAGGGCGCTTCTCTAAAATTGAAGTCGAGACTCAACCCCTGACCGGTTCACAGGTCAAGGTACAGCGCCCGGGAAGTGTTTGGACTGATGATGAAGTCGATACATGGTTCCCAAATGACTCGCCTGACATGCGCATCATGCAATTCAATCTCGAGTTGCGTAACGCCTTCGGGCGCGAAGATATCGACGAAGTGACTCTGGTGATGATTAAACCAGATACTACGATTGCATTCACCCACACATTCGATGATGAAGAATTGGTGACTGACAACAACGCCCTTCGCGCCCAGTACAACTGGACCTATCCTGGTGGCCTTGAATCCGGCGATTACGAACTCGACTTGGATGTCGAGAATATTCAGGGGAAATCCTTCACCATCGACCATCCGACGATTCGAATGAGCGACTATGGTGTTGCCCTCACCCATGGAAGCGGGCGCGTCGTCGAATATATCGCTCCAAGTTCGACCACCCCTGTGAATCTTGACTTGCGACACGTCGGTGCCAGTGGGAATGCCTACAATCTCACAGTCGAGTTGGCTGTGTTGACAAACTTGGGTTCAAATTGGATTGTTGAATTTGATCGTGCAGACCGCATATACAGCCTCTCAGGAGGCGGCCAAGTTGCCCACCCAACTCTTTTGCTGACCGCACCTGATGATTTGTCTGGCTCACCAAATAATCTAGATATTCGCGCTGTGGCATATGATTCTGAGTCCGTGTTGGTACACCAGACAACATTGCAGCTGGATTTGGAGAAACTTGACACTTACGCCCCGCCTATGGTCAGTCTATGGCCAGAGGAACATGACAATCAATATGCGAACAGTACAGGCGCGCTAAACATTGACGAAAACATCCATCGTTATGTTGAGGACGGCGTCTTCACCACGTTTTACCTTGAGATTTTCAATACTGGATTTGACACGGATCAGTTCAGAATCGATGTCAAGCAAGATTCCAATGCGAATCTGCGATTCTGGGACAATGATACCGGTCAGCGTATCGACGAGGATGAAGGCGATGGCACATTCCACACCAGCAGTCTAGACCGCCACACAACGCAGACCATCCGATTGCAAGTCAAACCCTCAACATCTCGCGATGACCCCGACAGTGGCCTCGTTGAGTTTGAGATAATCAGCGTTGGGAATTCCACCCAACAGGCGCGTATTGCATTCACAATTCAACGCACATACGGCATTCAAGCGCAGGTTGTGTACGATTGCGACGCCACACCGTTCGGGCACGTTGATGCAGAAATATGCCTCAACAGTGCAACCAAGATTTCATTCGACATTGATGTGACTAATACCTTGACTGAGGGAGACACGGTCACCGATTGGCTCATTGTCAATCCCAAGGACCTTGATCGCAATACTGATGATGATTTGTATCCCAATGCCAACCCCAAGTATGGGCTATGGCAATATGATATCACAGACAACAATGGTGACCCCTCTCCCCGAGTTCAATTGGCCCCTGGTGATACCGAAATGATAAATCTCGACATCACACTCACAAGTCAGGTTTCCGAAGGCAATCACACAATTTACCTACGTGTGCGCGAGGACATTTCCGACCTCTCGATTGCCCGGTATTTTGACCTACCTCTGACGATTCTAATAGGCAAGGATGACCCACAACTTTCGATCCACCAAATTACGCCAGTTCACGCTGCTAAACCCGGAGATATTCTTGAAATCAGAATGAAGGTCAAGAACGAAGGAAATAGCGATACAATGGTACTCTTAGGGGCGGATGCAAACAACGATTGGTCCGCATCTGCAGCCAATTATACATCGGGTGCACAACTAGTATCGGTACCCGCTTTCAGTGAAGTTGAATTTGAGGTCAGAATCATTGTTGGCGATGATTCGATGAATGGTGATGATGTCCCCATTGTCGTGACCGCGCAACCGCTCGCGGAGGATGATTCATGGCCAGACGAGTATACTGCGAAAAAGACCATCATCGTCCAGGTTGCAATCAATGATCCAATCGGCATCATTCTCAATGAATTGCAGAACCCTCGTCCTGCCACAATTGCCATTGGATTGGGTGTGGTCATACTACTCGTTGCGGCACTTACTGGACGCAGAAATCGCATTGAGTACATCGATGTCTGGGTTGACGACGATGAAATCGACGATGAAGAAGAAATGGAATTGCCAGACTTGGTCAGTGATGAAGACGACGACTCTTATGATGAGGACGATATCGAACTCGTCGACCTCGATTAAACCGTTTTGGCGGCAAGACCCTCCTAAGGAGGGTCGTATTCTGTCCGAACGTCGCTCCATTTCCCTTAATACCCTGATGGGCACGGAGATGACTGGGTTCAGTCATGACTAAGCACATATCTTCCACCACGGCCGCCGCCGGATTCCCTCTGCGAATGCAGCGATTCCGAGCATTGAGTCTGACATTACTGATGATTTTCTCCAGTCTGGCCGCCTTCCAATATGCAGCATGGGAAGCTGCAGCGTCAAACGACCAAGATGGAGATGGGCTAACCCTCGGCCTTGAGTTTCTCCTCAACACGCAGCCAACAGATTGGGATACCGACAATGACGGCCTTCCTGACGGTTGGGAATACCAGTATGGATTGGACCCTCTAGATGCTTCCAGCCTCGGCAATGATGGTGCCTCGGGCGACCCCGACGGAGATGGGTTGACCAACTTACAGGAGTATGCCTACCTAGAACCCTCAACCTGGGATCTGGCCAGCACGACCAGCCTTCTCGATAACGGAGTCTGGTGGAATGGAACTGTCCCTGTTCGAAATTGGGATGAGGAGACTGCAATGCAGGCTGTCCCCGGACAAGGTTCCGATGGGGCCGATGAAGATCCAATGGGTGACATTTGCAATGATAACATCGACAACGATTACGATGGCCTTGTTGATTCGGCAGATCCCGACAACGACGGCGATACTAATTGTGGCAGTGACGATGACGATGGTGATGGCTTGTTCGATGAAGACCCTGATGGTTGGGATACAGATAACGACGGCATGTCCGATGGTTGGGAGGTGGCAAACAATCTGAATGCGACCAGTGCATCTAACGCCGATGGTATGTTTGGAGACCCAGACGGCGACGGTCTAATCAACATCTACGAATACATGAATCCGTCTTGGGACACTAGTTCAAACGGAGTCGATTATTTCCAACCGGGTCCAGCAGGCAGTGGTCGAACAGAGACCATCTCTCCCTGTAACCCCGTCCTTGCCATAGGCCCTGGTGGTTGTCTCACATTGACCGCAGAGGTTGATGGCGTCTTCACCACGAATCCAATGCAAGCTGATACAGATGGGGACGGCCTCAACGATTCATACGAAGCCTTGGTCTTGCTCACTGATCCGACTGATATTGACACAGATAGTGACGGAATTAACGATGGTGTTGAGGTTGGGGGGATGTATGGAAATCCACCCCAAGCCAGCGATCCTCGGGATAATAACACTGACGATGATTTGCTAGATGATGGTGATGAGGACAAGGATGGAAACGGTCAGATTGATGCCAATGAAACAGATCCAACCCGTCGGGAAGATGCCGGCGATTTCGACAATGACGGTATTGAGAATTGGGAAGAGAACCTGACTTGCACCGATTGGAATGTTTACGACACTGATTTCGGCGGTATCGGCGACGGCGATGAGCGCAATTGGTCACACGGCACAGATCCCTGTGATTCAATGATTGACTACTCCACACTTATTGTCGCATACAGCAGCTCATTGCAGCGCCTTACTCTAAACAATGCTTCGGGATTCAATCCGAATGGTGGATTTGGATATTACAACAACTCGAGTGGCCAGCATACTTCATTCGCTTATGCATCTTCTCAATCGAATATTCTCTTTGGCGTAGCTCTGCAGCCGCCAGCTGGAACTACAGATGTAGTCAGTCGCAATGGTTCTTGGTGTCACTATGATGCTATTCTTACCGGTACAATTGGCACCACCCAACGTCATTGTGATGATGATTATGAGGATACGGATGGCGATGGTCTAGCCGACTGGCAAGAGTTGCTCGGCACCTTCGGCTTCACATCTCTGCCCACTGCAGTAGATTCCGATGGTGACGGCGTCAATGATTACGACGAAGTAATGGGTGGTACCGACCCCATGGAGCCATGCGACAACAATCTGGATTCTGACGGGGATCTGTTGAATGATTATTTTGAAAACAATACGGGCTGTCTAATGGATTTCATCCCCGGAATCATTGGCAATGGTAGTGCAGATACGTACGTCACCGATTACCTCACTCCAGATACGGATGCAGGTGGTGTGTGGGATGGCCAAGAATATCTTGACGGAACCAATCCCCAAAATAACCCAGGGGACGATCAGAACCCCATCGATACCGATGGCGATGGCATCCCAGACAGTGTTGAGAACATCACAGGCACGGATTGGAGGGACCCCGATACCGACGGCGGAGGCATGATTGATGGCGAGGAATGCCCCCCTCCCATGTGGATTTTCAACTGCATTGGTGGAAATTACAATCCGTGGGATCCTACGGATGATGTAGTACAGAACGAGATTGTCTTTTATGCAAACAACACAACCATGGGGACTGTCGATAATACACTAGATCGCTATTGGCGTGTACATACCTTTGACGCCTACACTGGGGCTGCCTATGGGAAAAACGCCACCACTCAAATCTGGACAGCCATGTCTCAAGGTTTCGTAGATGACCAGTGGATTGCAAACAATTCCTTCCATAACTCTACTGAGATGTGGGAAATTATGTTCATGAATCCTGTGACAAACGCCAATCTTGTCCACCCCTATGCGACTACTGGCGTCTTGAGTTGGGCCGATCCGTTGGCCAATCTAAGTCATGGAAATATCACACATGACATCAAGGGTGAAGATGCGAGTGTCATCGGTCTGTTCGCTGAAGCCCCTGAAATTTGGTATGAAACTGCTGAATTAGCAAATTCAATTCCTTACGCGGGCGCGGGCGCGTATGCTCTTGACGTTCAACCCGAATTCCTTGATAGCACACATCCATACTCAGAAGTTCGCAATATCACATTTGCCATCATCAATCAGGCCGGCGCAGTCAGTGCGTATGACAAGGCAGTAGCCTTGCAAGATTTCCTCATGAATGGAAATGGTTCAACTGAGTTTCTACGAAATCACGATGGCAGTGCACTGCCCATGGAAGAGGATGTGACAAATCATTTGATTGTCGCCAGAAAGGAAGGCCGTTGCACTGAATACTCAACCGCGTTTACCACCATGCTAAGAATTGCAGGGTTGCCAGCCCGCAAAGTCTCCGGATATCATGGTGGATATTGGAATGGACAGGGCTACACCGTAGCCGGTGCTCATTCCGACACATGGTCAGAAGTCCACCTACAAACCAATCCTGCTGGAGGTTCTCTAGACATGGGCTGGCTTCCTTTGGACCCCTGTCCAGCCGCCGCCCAGACTCAGATTGTCAATGAGACATGGGCTCCATTCACTGCACATCGAAATCATTCCACTGGAGACATTTGGCTCAACGGGACATTAGAGTACACTGACAACAACACAGCCATTGAGAATCATACTGTCCGCCTCTATCTGATGCCCCCTGCCATAGCTTCCACGAACCCAAGCCTTGGGGCATCTGGCGCTCGCTTAATCGGTAGTGATATGACCGGATCGATTGGCAACTTCACTCTCCGCGGAGTTCCTGCTGAGATTGTAGAACCCGGATACGGTTCTTTGGTCGTCGAAGTTCAACAGGGCGGTTATGTTGAACATTCGTACAAGACATTCGCTTGGACCATCAACATAACTGATGACCTCAACATCACTCAAGATTCCCCACTTCAACCCGGTGAGCCCATTGTTGGCGCAGGTACCACGACATTAATCTCAGGCAATGTTCGCTGGGAGAACATCCCATTCTTGGATCCAAGCGATGTGGGTTCTCTCGTATTGTTCATGAATTACACGAGTAGTGTCAATGGAGCCGTTTCACTACAAACTCTAGTCGGAGAAGATGGTTACTACGAATTCAATGTCACGCTGGATGAGAATGAAGCGATTGGCCTTTTGCCGGCAATCATTGAATTCCCTGGTTGGCATGTCGACAGCCTTCATTTGGCTGCACCACCGACATACCATGCTTTACCCACTACATACAATTTGAATTTCAACATCAGCGCAGCTCCAAATCTAACAGCTACATTGGAAGGCCCGTATGCAAACACCTCCTTGTTGTCAATCGACGATGGTGTCTGGATCAACGGCTCCATCCTAAGCCGAGGACAAAACATAGTGCCCATGGAAGGGACACTGTGGTTACAGATGAGGATGAACGGTTCCACTGGTCCCATGAAGAACATCACTTCTTGGTCCCTCAATTCATCTACGTGGTCTTCCAGTCCCGGAAATTTCAGTATTGCCTGGACCTTCTTCGCGACCTATGCACAAGATCTTGATCCTGGATACATCGACGTTGAACTGCTCTTTGTACCCGATACACTCGGGGCCACCGACATTGCCAACCTCTCCGCGGGTTATGGCCTACAGACTATTCTGAACATCGAATACAACATCGGGCCCCTACAGCGCGGTCAAGATGCCACTGCGAACATTGGTTTGACTGATCATCGTGGAAACTATGTCGTGACAGCCAACGGAACTTACGTCTCTGAATTCAATGGCATCCTCATCGCCACAAACAACTCTGTAGATGCAGAATTTGGTAGTATCAGCATCGATTGGATTCCCGATGCCAATACGCTAGTCGGAGATTATGTGTGGTACACCAACTACACATCAACTACACAGTGGTACAAATCCAACAACAGCCAAGGCGACGTTCGCATTACGGGATTCGTCATTATCAGTTCGAACCTTGCAGATGATTGGGTGCATATCGGTAATTCAAGTTACATCACAGGCGACATTCGCGACGACCTGACAAATAACCTAATTACGGGAAATCAAACATCACTTATCTTTGAGTTTGAATTCCCTGGTGTAGGCCCCAATGATCCGATGGGTAACCCCCCTCCTCCAATTTTCATTCCAATTGGAACGGTTGCCGTCAATGCTACTACGGGTTTGTACAACATCTCGTTCACAATGCCCGCCTATTTCCCTGCTGGAATCTGGGGCATCAGTGTAGCAGCTGATTTCGCAGCCGGTGCTCCTGTGGGTGGGGCATACTATGCGCTAGAAATGTACCATCAACTCGATATTGGAACTGAATCTGAAGCCGCACTGTTCCTGAATACCTCAAACGTGCTTGTAGAGGTGAACAACCAACTGGTTCTCGAAGTGGATGTTCACGACGTCGCCGCATACTTCTCAACAGCACCTCCTGGCCAAGAGGGCTTGGCCAACATCTCGAATGCTGCTGTGGAATTCTTCTGGGATGCCAACGGCGCCAACACGTCACTGGGAATCTTTAGCACCAATTCTAATGGCCGTGTCACACTGACTTGGACTGTTCCACTTGAACAAGATCCAGGGTATTACGACGTATGGGCAGTAATGTACAACGATCAATCCGATTCCTTGTCGACAAACAACGGTGCCCGATACACAGGGAACAATACATTGGCCAATGTCACTGTTCAAGTTCAGAGTTCTGTGGTAATCGATCCGTCTGTACCCAACACCGTGGTCGCAGGAACTACTTTCCAACTATCAGGTCTTGTAGAAGATTCGGTCAATTCCACGCGTCCATTCTCAGGCCCTGTTCGAATTGACGTGTTCTGGCTTGATGACACTGAGGAATTGATGGCTGCAGGACATACGACTGCCGTCAATGGTACATTCAACTTGTCTGTAGATACAGATCCAATCAACGATGGCATAGTCAGCGGTAACCACACATTGGTCGTCTCGGTTATTGATGGTTCAAATCCATTCTACTTGACTGCCACCGGCACGAAAGAAATCCTAGTTATGGGCGTCACTGACTTTGAGAATCTCTACCCACTTTCGGGCATTGTTGTCACGCGAGGAGACTCAGTCGACTTTGGCGGAAAACTGGTCGAAACTACCGACTTCAACTGCAGCACGTGCAATGGTGCGCCGCGGGTAATCAATTTCACATCGGTCGCAGCTCAATTCCACGATACCTGGTTGACGGAGAATACCACTGATGTCACAGGCAGTGTCGGATTCACTTACAACATCCCTACATCGCAGCCATTGGGTCCCATTGTCATCACTCTGTACTACAATGGTACGTGGCATATGCTGCCCGATGCGAGCCCAATCACTACAGTTACTGTTCGTTCGATTACCGTTCTCGTGGTTGACCCAATTGTAGACAACCCGATTGCTGGCGGCGGATTCAACGTCACTGGAACTTTGGTCTCAGACAATGGTTCAGCAATCATTACGCGCGATGGTACTCCGATGTTACCAACCTTAACTTTCGATATTGATGGATCTACCACGACATTCACCATCGCTAACGGTACAGCACAGGGTGACACTACTTGGTGGGCGTGGGTCACACTCAATGCCGACTTCCCACGTGGAACACACACGATTACTGCTGAATACACACCAACGGTCAATTTCTATCAATTCAGCACAGCGAACAATACCTTTGACAGCCGAGGATATTCCGTATTAACAATCACTAATCCATTGGATCTCAATCTTGACGATCGAACGGTAAGGGGTGACAATTTCACCGTGAATATTTCACTCGTTGATAACGCGGGCAACCCGCTTGGAGGTCAAAATGTGACCATTGACCCTGTAGGTATGAACACCCCAGTGGTTGTGACCACCGATTCCAATGGCTTGGGTTCAATTGACATCACTATTCTGAACACAACCCTACAGGGGCCCCATTGGATTAATGCAGACTATGGTGGAATGAATGGTACAACGGGAGTCATTGGTGATGCCATGAGTACCCGCATCATCGTCCTAGCACCTTCAGTTCTAACCGTCGACAGCGTAGAAGGAGATCTCATCGCCGGACAGACTCTAATCGTCAATGGAACACTTCTTGATGAATGGGGCATGCCACTGCTGGATTCTGAAGGCAATGCTTCTGGCGGCGTCATCCATCTCTACGTCGATGGCAATGATGTCGGAAGCACATGGTCCGCCATGTCAAATGGATCCACTGGTGCGTACTCAATCATCTACACATTGCCCCAGAACACACTTGCAGGCGCACACAGTGTAGAGGTCCGCTTCCTTGGTGGATATCTATGGGTGGACCCAGTCGGTGCTGGGGATTCAGTCAATCCCGAATACTACTTGCCTTCGAATGCAACTGCACCCTTCAACGCAACCCAGCCCACACAAATCACCATCATGGCTGGTGGCGGTCAAATCGACCGTGAAGAACTCATCTCAGTAACTGGAATCCTCATGGATTCCGTCGAACGTCCCGTCGCCAACATGACAATTAGCATCTACCTTGATGGTGTATTCCTTACCAATGTCACAACTGACGAGAATGGCATCTTCGACGTATTCTATCCGGTCCCTTCAGACATGACTCTCGGTCCAGTGACTATGGATGTAGAATATGATGGCGCACCCTTCTATCTCCCATCAAGTGCCAACGTTGATTGGCAGGTTTACAGTTCTGTGAACGTGGAAATAACTCCACCAGATGCTGTGGCTATCGGTGACACATTGACAATCACTGGAACCGTACGCGACAATCTACCAGCGGGATGGATTCCAGGCCACAATGTCGACATCAGAATCGATGGTATGCTCATCGGCAACGCATCCACTGATGATAATGGAATTTGGTCATTGAATTGGACCATCCCATCTTCGATGACATTAGGCAGCCACCTCATTGAAGTCTACGCGCCCGCGCAAGGCTGGTATCGTAGTGGTGTCTCAAATGAGACGCTCTGGGTGGCCCACCACTCTGCTATCACACTCAGTGCTGCAAACGGTGGAGATGCAACCCGACAATTCGACTGGGAGATCACAGGTCGATTGTATGACAGCGACATCGTCGGACTTCCTGGAATTGAAGGAGCCACGGTGCAAGTCGCCCTAGATGGGGCATCGATTGCAACCCTGATTACGGATGAAAATGGAAACTTCAGCCTCTCCATCCCTGTCGACATGTCGAGTACCAGAGGCGACCATCTCGTCACAGTTCTCTACACTGGCGACCCATCGTGGTTAGGAAGCGAGCGTAATGTCACAGTGACCACTTGGGCCGATGTCAACATCCAGATTACCTTCGTCTCAGACAACGCCATTCGCAGCGATTCAACACATCCTGTTCGAATTGAAGGACGCATCGACGAAGTAGGTGGAAGTGGAAATTCACTCACCAACCTGACCTTGGTCTTGATGAGTGGAAATACAACCCTGCCTACATCCAACTTAGTCTGGGACAACCAGACAGGCGGATTCGTCATTGAATTCACCGCAGATCGATACATCGACCCAGGATATCTGACACTTGAACTCACTAGTGAGCAAGATAATGTTAGATATCTCAATTCAGGCAACTCCAGTACCGAGTTGTTCCTACGAGTTCGTGCAATCTTCGATGTGGAGTACGACATCGTTGCTTGGGGCGGACACACCATCAATGGCAGTGTCACTGTGCGAGATTATTACACCAGTCAAATCATCCCAGATATTGCGATTGAGGCCCACCTACGCAATGAATCACAAATTGATCCGTTCGAAATGTATCTCTCTGGATTCACCAATGCTGGTGGAATTTGGGAGTTTGAATTCTCAGTCCCCGAAAGTCTGCCTGCACTCTCAGATCAAGACCACTGGGGCACATTGCATCTACAATTCAACAGCTCATCGGTTGAACTTTCCGAAGATAGCCGCCAAAACCTTGCGCGTGACCTATACGCGTTGGATTATGAGGCACAGAGTCAGGTTGATGACAGCGTCTCATACTGGGTCTACGCTGCTGTCGCTGCAATCATTGCAGCAGCAGCCGCGGGCGCTTGGACCTTCTATGTACGGCGTCGCCAGACTATTGATGAATTGTCTGAAATCTTCTCATACACAGCAGAATTGCTTGCTGCGGGTGACGCGATTCGAGAGGCCATTTTCCATTGCTACGAGGATCTCTGCGGAGTTCTGATGTCGCACGGCCATCTACGTCGTGACTTCGAGACCGTCCGTGAATTCGAAATGGCAATTCGAAAGGCAATGCCAACCATCAGTGATGAGGCATTGACTGCGCTAGACAACATGTTTGAGATTGCTCGCTACAGTCGTCATGAACTCGGGGAAGCACACCGTAATCAGGCGGTCGCTGCACTACAGCGTACCATTGCTGAGATTCAGAATGCATCACAGATGCCAGCAGCTGCGGCACCACCGCCAGTATGATCTCAATTACGAACTAGATCGAGAATCAACTCGCTCCCACGCCAACCGGCGCGTGCGAGTTCAGTCCCTGGTGGCAGAGTGAACGTTCGAGTGAAACTCACTCCCCCATTCCCCTCGGCATTAAGTCGAAGCGTCTTCCCATCGCCTTGTTCACCCATCTCAAGTTGCACCCGTTCATGTATTGCCCCCGACAGTGGGATGACCAATGCATCGCCTTCACGGAAGCCACCCAGATTAGCTATTGCCACATCAGCAGTCTGAATCGAGTGTACCTCAGCAAAGTGCGCTTCTACACCTCGACCTGCCGTTTCCACTACACTGGCATGTGCGGCTTGCGCCTCAGCTAGGTGCGGAATATCGGAGAGGAATGCATCGTGTAAATCGGAAGGTTTCGCCACAAGGCCCGCGAGAATCGGTTCAGGTTCTCCCTTCTTCTCATCCTCTGGGATGGAAACGAGTTCGATTTTCTCCCAATCCAATCTCTTTCCCCCATCCATTCGGGCATCATCGGGTGTCCTTGAACCCATCCATCTTCCTATTCGCCTCTGGCTGGCTCTGGATGACGTTCAAAGAATGCCTTCACTCTACGACCAGTTCTCTTTGCATCATTTGCAGTGGAAGGTGTCAGCGTGGAGGGCAGACACCACCGATATTGGCCACTTAGTAGCCGATTGTCCAAGAGGAGTATGAACGCTCGATCCTCCACCTTTCGAATCGCTCGCCCCATGCCTTGCAACACACTGTTCACCGCAGGTTGGATGCAACCGTACTTCCAGCCTTTGCCCCGACCATGCTTGGTCTCGATGTAATCACGTAGCGCTTCTTGAGATACGGATTGTGGAGCAATAGGGATGCCCACACAGATGACTGCATCGAGGATATTTCCAGAATAGTCAACCCCCTCTGAAAGACGCCCCCCGAATACACCTGCTAGAACGACCTTGATTCCACCATCTCTTGCGTTGTACAGATCATTCAGTCTAGTGTCAACGATTCGTTTAGACCATGTGCGATCTTCGATGTATGTTCGTCTGCCAGGCCAATACTCTCCCCCGACAATTTCTTCCAACATCTTGTACGATTGACAGAAAATTGCAACATGTCCGGGCGTACTCTGTAAAACGGCTTTGATATGATTTTGAATTCGTTTCGTGTTTTCTGGCCCTCGCGAAGTGAATTTTGACGTCACATCTGCTGCAATCATCACCGGCCTACGATCTTCAAGGAATGGAGAGGGATAGGAATGGAATGCACACCTTCCGGGACGAATTCCCAGCGTCTCTGCATACATCTCTGGGGGAGTCAATGTCCCTGACATCAATACACCACCAATGATTTTGTCGAAAATCTCTGCGCTAACGATTCCAGGGTCCAGCAAGTGCGTTGTGATTCGATGATCATTTCCTTGTGAATTGAAGACTACACACAATGCAGAATCGAGTTCGTATTTGTGTAGTATCGAAAGGAAACTTCCAACACGGTGCACATCGAGTTCTTCATCCTCATCTTCATCTTCTTGATCGAGTTCACCTTGATCAACACTCTTCAGTTGATTGATGAGTGTATCCAACTCTAAGTCTTCTTTGGCCAACTCTTGGCGAAGCATTGCAAGTATTTCACCCGCACCCACTTTCTCCTCTATTTTCTTCCCAATGTCCTTGGAATCTGTGGAAGAACCTCGCATTTTCTTCGTCCACACAGAGAATTTTTTCCTGAACGCCTGCAACGCGTTTTCGCATTCTCGGCCAACAGCAATACTGGTGGAAACCCCCTCTTTCTTCTCCATCTCATCACAATATTCTCGTAATTGATCGATTCCAGATCCAAGCATTCTGTATGTCAAATGCCGATTCAGACTTCGCAGTATTCGATTAGGTAGATTGTGTGCTTCATCCACAACGACAATCACATTTTCCAATTCGATACCCATCGATGACAATGATGCTTTCCGCACGCTTTCAAGAAACATGTGATTATAATCACAAACCAAGATGTCCGCGTCGGATGCTGCTTCACGTGCTGCGGCCCACGCACAAATTCGTCGCTTCTCGGCAAATTCAATTGAATATTCTACATGTTTAGGCTCACTCATAATTTCGTTGATGAGTCCAAATCTCCGGTTCGAACGTTCGCTTTCAGCAATTCCTTGTTCACAAGAGCACTTCCCGGTCTTTCGATCGACATCTTTGCACATTGATTCGCGGCCAATGATGTCGACCAAGGTAACATCTCGACCCTTGTCATCGATTCTATCATTGATTTTGCGAACAGTATCAACAACGATTCTGTGTTGTGACTGCCGTCCGGTGAGGAATAGTACTCTTGCACCTGTTCTTGATCTGGCTACTGTGAGTGCAGAAGCAAGAGCCGCAGCAGTCTTGCCGATACCAGTTGGGGCATTGGCAAGAAGAAATCCACCCGCTGAAATGACCTTCAAACCATCATTGATCATGTCAATCTGCCCTTCCCGAAGAGAATCGTGCGCTAGAAATCGCACGTCTGGGGTCAATTCCTCCGGAGGCATGGAACTCGCCCTGTCACTCGGCCCCCCTTGAAGATTACACCTCGAACTTTCGAAACTGACGTCCTACCTAACCAGTAGGGGGGTCCCCGCCCGAAGGCGGGGAGGGGTTGACGAGTGTCAAGCATCGTCGAGGAAGGGGGCCCCCGATGTTCGGGGGCGGGGTGTGTGTGAGCGGAAGAATGCCTTCATTGCCTCATTGGCACGAAAGCGGAGTTTGGACAGGCCCAGAGTGAGGACCGCCTCACCCGCGTCATCCATCAAGCCGACTCCACGGCTGTGTGTAGACTTCGCACGAGCTCTGAGCCCTGCGAAGCCAGGAGAAGTTGCGGAGGGGCTTTCAGGCCCCCCCGCGTTGTGCATCCCATCATTGTACGTTGCCACGTCTCTCGCCCCTGGTTGGTGCATCTGCCTAACTAAGCAGTGTGATCCTCATGTGGTTGCGTGTTGTCACGCGAAGTCTCCAAGCGCTCTTGTAGAGCCTCGGTAATTCGGTCTGGCTGTGCCAGTTGGAGGATGTAAGCGTCGAGTGCTTTCTTGGCGACAGTCGAAGCATCATCACCGTGCATACGGTAAATCATCTCCAGTCGCTCTAGAGTTACTCTACCGATTTCGAACTTGACGGTTCGTACATCGGCGTTAGAAGGTGTGGACTCGAGGTAGGAGTGAATCGCAGCACGGATGACATCTGAGCGGTTTCGCATTCCATCGAATCCCACTCGCTGATCGATTAGCATGAGGTGGTCCTCAGGGACTCGGAGGCTGGTCATCTGGCTGGCTGGCATGCGGCATCACTACTCTGGTTCTGGGCTACGAGGCTGGCAACTCGGTATTAAACGTATTGCAAATTGAAATACAAATGAAATACGATTGGACGGGGATTTCAATGATCTCTTATCAGCATACTGCGTCCCATCTGGGTGCCGTGGATTTGGAAAAATCACATTCGATAGTGCATTATTGCATTTGTCGCAACAACATAGATTTCATCGATAATGCAGAGGGCAGGATTTGAACCTGCGAACCACTGGGGACTGCGACCTGAACGCAGCGCCTTTGACCAAGCTTGGCGACCTCTGCCTATTCCTAGAGACACAATCTCTCCATTTTAGAGAAACGAAGTGTACGCAGTCGATGGCATTCGGCTTATACACACGAACCGGGTCGACCGGTCATGGCGCTATTGGGAACTCGTGGTCTTCACCTCTATCTACGCACGCTTGAAGCTGCAGTTGAAGATGATATTGTGACTGATGATGAAATGTCTATTCTGAAAGTCATCGCCCGAGCCTTTGCCCTACCTGGGGATGTTATGGCTGAAGCATGGGATGTCCTTCGAGATCAAATTGACAATCCAGTTGCCCCTACAAATGTACACGCGTATGAGATGCGACAGATTGGAGATGCTACGACCTATCAAACGGCATTGATTGCTGCACTAGTGGATGAGGTAATCACTGAGGATGAATGGTCAATGCTCGATGTCATGCGCCGAGTTATGGGAATTCAGCCGGAAGAACATGCCCTGATTGAAGAAGCCGTTCGGGGCATGGCTGCTAATGTAGAGGATGGCGAATCCTTCGTCTCACGCTTAGATAGATACGTCACTCTCCACCCCTATCGCTGAGCGCATCCCTACGGGATGCGCAGTAACGCTCTTGATGGGTGAGGTCTGTCGGGGAACCGATGCACCCTCGTTTCGTTGCCTTCCTCCTCGTTAGTTTGATGGTGATTGCCCCCGCAATAGGATTGTCAGAATCTTTACTTGAGGAAGACAATATTCCTGAAAATTCCGCCCGCTCGACGAACAACGCCCTGCTCTGGGGGGCTCACGTTGCAGGTTCGGGTAGCACCGACTCGGTGATGAGCATCGAAATGGATGCAATGGGTCGCACCTATGTTTGTGGATATTTCTACAATACCGCAACATTTGGCAACATCACTTTGAGTTCCTACGGAAGTTACGACATCTTTGTTGGTCGTTTGAGCAATGGAGCCTGGGATTGGGTTCAGAAAGCGGGCGGCACCAATAGCGATCAATGTCATGATATCGCAGTCGATGATGGGGGCAACATCACGATTACAGGATATTATTACTCATCAACTTCGGCCAACTTCGGCTCACAATCAATGTCCGGCCAGGGCAGCAACGACATCTTCATCGCACGTCTTGACACTAATGGAAATTGGATATGGGCAAAATCCGCCGGGGGAACCAGTTCTGATTACGGATATGGCGTGGCCATGGACAATTCTGGTAACGCCTACCTGACTGGTTACTACTACAACACTGGATATTTTGGTTCCATTACTTTGAGTGCATACAGTTATGACGAAGCCTTCTTGGCGAAATTGGATAACACTGGAAACTTCGTTTGGGCCAAGCGCTTCTATGGTTCGTACTACCAGCGAGGGCGAGACATAGACGTCAATGCCAATGGCGATATCGCAGTGACGGGTGAGTTCAGTTATCGCATTAATTTCGCTGATGCTGGTGGGCCTGAATTGGTGCCCAGCTATTCTTCCCAGAGTTATTATCGTGTTTGGGTAGCAAAATTCTCCAATTCAGGAACACTGACATGGGCCAAGATGGCTGGATACCTTCAGTCATCCTACAGTTCCTACGGAGATGGAGTGGCAATCGATGATTCGGGCAATGTTGCTGTCACCGGGCGGTTCCAATACTTGATGGATTTCAACAGTAACAACAACCATCGCATGTATGCTTACCAGCAATCCAACAACTGGGATTGCTTTGTGGCGAAATGGGATGCCAATGGGACCTATGAATGGGCCCAGAATGCCGGTGGCTCGAATACGGATTATTGCTACGATTTGGATATGGACAAGACATCAGGCAATGTCACGATTGCTGGAATGTTCTACAGCACCGCGTGGTTTGGTAACAACCAACTTTCATCGTCCGGAGCCTATGATGCATTCATGGCCCACATCCCATCGACCGGTGGCTGGGACTGGATGAAGAAGTTCGGCGGCTCAAGTTCAGAGTATGGTTGGTCGGTCGCCATGAGAAATGGAATGTATGCCTTTGGTGGATATTTCAATGGCATGGCTACTGATGGTTCGGGGCAAATCTCCTACACCACCGCGTCGGGTGCCGATGGTTTCGTCCTGATGTTCGGGGCGGATCAAGATGGCGATGGAATAGGCGACCAAATGGACGATTTCCCTTGGGAGCCTTCACAGTGGCAGGATACCGATGGTGATGGTTATGGCGATAATCTAGGTGGTTGGCAAGGAGATAGCTGCCCAACCGTATATGCCACATCAACCCTTGATCGCTATGGTTGCCCTGATGCAGATGGCGATGGATGGTCCGATGAAGGCGACGATCTCCCGTACGAACCCACTCAATGGATTGATGGCGATGGGGATGGATTTGGTGAAAATCCAGAAGGTGTCACACCTGATGCTTGTCCAATTGAATGGGGCGATTCTTGGAGAGACCGTTTGGGTTGTCGAGACTTGGATTCAGATGGTCAATCGGATTTGAATGATTATTTCATGAATAATCCTACTCAATGGTCAGATTCCGACAGCGATGGTTTGGGTGATAATTGGGGCGATGGTGCTTGGAACGAAACACGTGCTGAGCATTGGCCAGGGATGTGGATTGAGAATGCCACTATCGCTGACCCTACACCTCTCGATTACGATGGCGATGGATTTGAAGATTTGAACGCCGGAGGGCCATGGGGCCCATACGATGACTGTGAATACGAGCCAGGCACATCGACTCGCGATCTCGTCGGGTGCCCCGATGCAGATGGCGATGGATGGTCCGATGAAGGCGATGATATCGATGACAACCCCACTCAATGGGAAGATCAGGATGGCGATGGCTATGGTGACAATGAATTTGGTACAGAATGGGATGCTTGTAACGATCGCCCGGGCACCTCAACCCGCGACCGATATGGATGCCCAGACAATGATGGCGATGGATTGTCCAACGACAATGATGACTGCCCATCATTGGCGAGTCAATTGGATAATGGCTGCCCCGATAGTGATGGTGATGGCTGGGTCGACGAAGGCCTTCCTGGACAAGTCGATGATTGCCCTGAAGATTGGGGGACCTCTACAATTGACCGAAATGGTTGTCCTGACGCAGACGGTGATGGCACTTCAGATGACAACGATCCTTTCCACTTAGACCCTACACAATGGTCTGATGAAGATGACGATGGATATGGAGATGAACCAGGTGGCTATCAAGCAGATGATTGCTTGAACTGGGCCGGAACCTCCTATGAAGGCGGAGTGTATGGATGTGCAGATGGCGATGGCGACGGCTGGGCTGACCAGATTGACCTTTGGAACACCAACCCGTATTTGTGGTCAGATACAGATTTAGATGGATATTCAGACCAACGTGGAGACCCCGAGTTGTCTGATAATTGCCCTGATGACTATGGCACAAGTACCCGCTTTTACCTTGGCTGTCCCGATATGGATGGCGATGGATGGCCAGACACGAAGGATTCCGATACCGACGGCGATGGATATTCAGACATCACTGAATTGAGTGCAGACCCTCCTTCAGATCCCCTAGACCCGCTTTCAACACCTGCTGATGATGATGGTGATTTTGTTGCCAATCACGAGGAGATTGTCGAACCGGCTACTGTGGATGATCCAATCATACAGGGTGTCATCGTTGTACTTGCAAGCGGATTACTGCTCACATTCATCATGGCATGGACAATGTTCGCCTCAGGAAAGGGCAAGCGTCGAGAATACGAAGGCATGTTGTTGATGGTTGAGCAAGCTGAAGGATTCTCTGGGTTGGCTGCAGTTGAGAAAGAACTTGACGAGATGCTTGAATCCAACCGACTTGGTGCGGGACAGGGATTACTTCTCAAGGATCGGCTCGAATCCCGTAGATTTACTCTTGAGGATGACATCTCGGGTGCAGGTTCCCACCCAAGTAGGGGCACCGATTCTGGTTCAGATAATGATTTGGCCATGATTGAGGAACACGGCAAAGTCACCTCTTGGGGCGAAGACTCGTCAGAATGGTCTGCGGAGCAGCAAGCGTGGTACGAAGAAGCCAAACAATGGGGTGGATACTACGATGCTGATGGTAATTGGGTTCCACTACAGTAAGTGGTGTTAATACTACACCTACTTGTGAAGAAAAACGCTTTACTGCGAGCACATGATTGGAAACAAACCGCGTTTAGTTTGGGGCTCTGATGCGGACCCTTCAAAAGGGGGTCTGGGGTCGCCGGGCTAACCGAAGTGGTGGTCAGAACCCCCTCGGAATCCTGCAGGTGAAATGAAAATGCACCCTGAAATGAAGGCAATTTACGACAAGGTCGTTGCTAGAGATCCGAACCAGCCTGAATTCCATCAGGCGTGCCTTGAGGTCCTTGAGACCCTCGGGCCAGCGATTGATGCTCATCCTGAGTATATTCCAATCGTTGAACGAATTTGTGAACCAGAGAGAATCATCCAATTCCGAGTCACATGGGTAGATGATGAAGGCAAGCAGAATGTCAACCGAGGGTTCCGCATCCAATACAATGGTGCGATTGGCCCGTACAAAGGCGGTCTACGATTCCATCCGAGTGTGAATGCAAGTATTCTCAAGTTCCTTGCCTTTGAACAGATTTTCAAGAATAGTTTGACCGGACTACCTCTTGGCGGCGGTAAAGGCGGTTCAGATTTCAACCCAAAGGGCAAGTCTGACGGAGAAGTCATGAGATTCTGTCAAGCCTTCATGCTCGAATTGTGGAGGCACATCGGACACAACCTCGACGTGCCTGCCGGTGATATCGGAGTGGGTGGAAGAGAGATTGGTTACCTGTTCGGAATGTACAAGCGTCTTCGAAACGATTTCGAGGGCGGCGTCCTAACTGGAAAGGGTCGTTCCTACGGTGGTTCACTGATTCGTCCAGAAGCTACCGGTTACGGATTGGTATACTTCGCGCGCGAGATGCTAGCCACCAAGGACAAGTCGTTCAAAGGATCGACAGTCGCAATCAGTGGTTCAGGAAACGTTGCACAGTTTGCCTGTGAAAAGGTCCTCGATCTTGGTGGCAAACCAGTGACAATGAGTGATTCCAGTGGATGGATTCACGACCCGGCCGGTATCGATAGAGAGAAGTTGGCTTGGATTATGGATTTGAAGAACAATCGCCGAGGGAGAATCAGCGAATACGCTGATAATTTCGACGGAGTGACCTTCACCAAATCACAACCAGACCCCTCAGTCAATGGTCTATGGGCCGTTCCCGTAGATGTCGCTCTGCCTTGTGCAACACAGAACGAACTCAATGGCGATGAGGCACAATCTCTGGTCGATGGCGGTTGCACTGCTGTTGCAGAAGGTGCCAACATGCCATGCACACCTGAGGCAGTCGAAGTTTTCCAAGAAAACGGGATACTATTCTCTCCAGGTAAGGCGAGTAATGCTGGTGGCGTCGCTACCTCAGGTCTTGAGATGAGTCAGAACAGCCTGCGCATGAGTTGGACTCGCGAACGTGTCGATGGTGAACTCGAGAACATCATGATTAGAATTCATCAGAACGCTTACGAGACTGCCGAGAAGTTTGGCCGACCCGGAGATTACGTGTTCGGTGCTAACATCGCTGGATTCCTCAAGGTTGCTGAGGCAATGATGGCGCAGGGCGTCGTTTGATTGCCCTAAATATATCCTGGTCCCAGTAAATATACCAAGGCCATTGCGAAGGCCAACAGAGCGAACAGTATGTCTGCAATCATTCCGATAGTAGTCCCACTTGTATCAGCACCCGTTTGCTGTTGCCAACTTGATTTTCCACTGTAATAGATTGCATCTAGGACACAAGCAACCCCGACTGCACCACAGCACATTGAATTCCCCAATCTGTATGCTATTTCTGATCCATCAATTCCCGAAATGAACGCAAATAATAGGGAAATAAGAATCCCAATTCCCAAGACCACATATGAGATATGCCTGTAATTTGGACTTGGCTTGAACGCTGGGGCTTGAACATAGATGACTTGTTGGTTGGTTGGTTGCCCTGCGAGGACTTGAGGCTGTGTGCCTCCGATGATAACCTGTCCAGCGGGCTGATTCGATTCGCCCCCCCAGGGTGGTTGAGTCTGCATGCTTTCACCTAGATTGCCGTTGGTGCGACGTGATCATCGTCCTTGTCATCAGGTGTGCGAACACGGTTCCATACACCAGACATGAGATCTCCATGATGCTTCTCACAATAGTGGAAGCGACGGTAAGCCTCTCGGAATGAATAGGCCTTCTTTCCAGTAGCTACCAGATATCCTTCAGGGGATAGGCGCGAGACCGTTGTTCCATCGCCATCACAACCAGGGTAATCGCACCGTGGCATTGAATCACCAGACATGTCTACCCCTCACTCTCCTTCAATCCTCGTCCGGCACTGCCGGCTCAATCACAATAAGAGGCACGTTTGCCTGAACATTTACCCCATCTTCACAGTGAACGGCAATGACCGTGCCAGAAATTGGGGCTGCAACCTCATTCTGCATTTTCATCGCTTCAAGAATTAGTACCGTCTGCCCTTCTTCCACTGAATCTCCCACACTCACTTCGACAGTGACCACTTTACCGGGCATGCTGGCACTTACTGTACCACTACGCTTCCGACTGCCACTACCTCCTCGCTTTCGGATTGAACTGGTTTTCGATTCTGGAATCAGGAATTCAAAGGTCCGCCCCTCAATCGTTGCTAGATATGCCTCACCCTCGATTTCAACATCGACATCAAACTCCTCACCATCGATGATTACTTTCCGGATCACACCCACGAAATCACCTCCAAGTTGCGCGTTTCTGACGCGATTCCATCAGATTCGAAACTCCCATGTGGGTTCTTCGATGATCCTGGCTCCAAGCCGAACCCAACTGACGACCCAGAGAAGCACGTTCATCTACAGATTCAATCATTGACAAGACAGCTACCAGAGCGGCAGCCCTCAGCAAGTGTTCACGAGCATCAGGCTCTGGCGATTCTTCTCTTTTCGCTGGTTCGATGTCTCGCGCCGCTTTGAGAACGCCTTCAAGAGATTCTGCATAGGATTCGGACGACATCAATGAACCTCACAAGGGGATGTTTCCGTGCTTCCGCGAAGGTCTTGTTTCCTCTTTATCGAGTAGCATTCCAAGAGCCTTGATGAGGCGACGACGAGTATCGCTCGGCTCAATTACATCGTCGATATAGCCCATCGCTGCTGCTTGATACGGATTGGCAAAGCGTTCAGTGTACTCATCGACCAATCGTTGCCGTTCTTCATCTGGATTTCCTGCCGCTTCAATACGCCGCCGATGAATAATCTGGACGGCACCATCTGCGCCCATGACTGCCAATTCTGCCGTTGGCCATGCCACGTTGTAATCTGCGCGAATGTGCTTGGAGCACATCACATCGTATGCACCCCCGTAGGCCTTTCTCAAAATCACTGTCATCTTTGGAACCGTGGCTTCAGAATAGGCGTAGAGAAGTTTGGCGCCATGTCGAATGATTCCCCCCCATTCCTGATTGGCACCAGGCAGGAACCCTGGGACATCGACCAGAGTCACCAGGGGAATTCCGAAGGCATCACAGAATCTGACAAAACGTGCGGCCTTAGTTGAGGCATCAATGTCCAAACAGCCAGCGAGAACTTTGGGTTGATTGGCCACGACACCAACTGTTGTACCATCGAGGCGCCCAAATCCAACGACGATATTTCCAGCATAGTCCGATTGAACCTCCAAAAATGCGCCCGCATCTAGAATTGTCTCAATTACATCGACGACATTGTACGGCTTGTTGGGATCTTCGGGAATAATAGAATCCAGTTCCTGGCACAGTCGTTCTGCTGAATCCCCTAGTGATTTGTTCGGGACACCTGAAAGGTTGTTGGATGGCAATAGGCCAATCAAATCTCGAGTTAATTCTAGTGCCTCCTCATCGGATTCGGCTGTGAAGTGTGTGACTCCTGACTTACTGCCATGAGTATTTGCACCACCTAGGTCTTCGAATGAAACCTCTTCGTTAGTGACCGTTTTGATTACCTCGGGGCCGGTGATGAACATGTGTGCGGTTTGATCGACCATGACGATAAAATCGGTGATTGCGGGGCTGTAAACCGCACCCCCTGCACATGGGCCCATGATTACACTAATTTGTGGAATCACACCACTTGCTCTGACATTGCGGAAGAAAATTTCAGCATATGATCCCAAACTGGCCACACCTTCTTGGATTCGAGCACCTCCTGAATCGTTTAGGCCGATGACTGGGGTGCCTGCCTTCATTGCCATATCTAGAATTTTGCATATTTTCAGTCCGTGCATCTCGCCGAGGCTACCCCCATACACTGTGAAATCCTGAGCGAAACAGTGGACGGCCTTACCATCAATCAGTCCATGGCCACAAACCACGCCATCTCCTGGGATGATGTTGCCTTCCATGCCGAAATCTGTGCACCTGTGCTCAACTAGTGCATCGACTTCTTGGAATGTACCATCGTCAAGCAACATCTCAAGTCGCTCTCGAGCAGTCATCTTGCCACGATTGTGTTGCGCATCGACACGTTGGGAGCCCCCGCCAGCCTCTGATTGGGCCTTGCGACGACGCAGTTCGTCCAGTCGCTCGTCTGCGGTTTTCATCGTCCTCAAACCCCTCGTTATCACAGTCCGCCCTTGAAGATAGCCCCCTATGGGGGCTCTTTTTGCCATCCGTGGGGTTCAAGGGCACTCCACCGCTCGACTAATCATGGCAACCCCATTGCGAATCGTCATCGCCAAGCCCGGCCTTGACGGACACGATCGTGGCGCAAAGGTAGTCGCTCGAGCTCTCCGCGATGCTGGACATGAGGTGATTTACACCGGCCTTCGTAGAACTCCTGAGCAAATCGTGCGAATCGCCATGGACGAAGATGCCCAGGTTGTCGGTCTTTCGTCCCTTTCCGGTGCACACGGTTTCTTGTTCCCAAGAGTATGTGAATTGCTGCGTGAAGCCGAACTGCAAGACATCGTTGTCTTTGGTGGCGGCATTATTCCAGAGCGAGATCGCCCCCAATTGTACGAAGCAGGTGTCGCTGCAATTTTCGGGCCAGGAACCACCTCAACCGAGATGGTCGAGTTTCTTGAGGGCCTGGGGGATTGAGTATGAATCGGCGCGAACTTGCGCGTGCCTTATCTTCAGCAGAGATGATTACGGCGCCTGCACGGCCACGGGAACCTTGGCTTGTTCTGGGTGTAACCGGTTCTCCTGGTGTAGGTAAATCCTGTTTGGTCGACCGAATTGTATCGAATTGGTTGGACCGAGGGGAGAGGGTAGCAATTCTGGCCATTGACCCTTCATCTCCTGTGACAGGAGGCGCCCTTCTGGGGGACCGGATGCGTATGGCCTCAGTCGATGCTGGAGAAAACGTATTCTTTCGTTCTATAGCAACAAGAAACTTGCCAGGGGGAATCCCAGCCAGATTGAACAGCATGGTCGATTTACTGGTTCACGAAGGATGGACTCGCATCATCATCGAAACCGTCGGTTCAGGGCAATCAGAGATTCGAATCGTTGCAGTTGCAGATCGTTTGCTCCTGGTCGAAGGTCCAGCACGAGGGGACGTGATTCAAGCGGAAAAGGCGGGTGTACTCGAATTGGCCGATCTCATCGTAGTCAACAAGAGCGATATCGAAGGTGCAGATCGAGTCGCTGATGAAATTCGACTCTCACTTAATTTATCTGAAAACGAACCAGCCCCCGTGATTCTTTGCTCAGCCGAAACTGGTGAGGGCATTGAGTCACTCATTTCTACTCTCGATTCACTTCCGGCCGCTAGGGGCCCAGCAACCGCTAGGGCCCGTGAACGGCTGTTGGCTGCTCATCAAGAATCCCTGCTCTTGCACCCCGAATTCGCCGATGTACTCAAGTCCTTGAGTCAAGGCGACGTGTCCATTGAAGATGCATTAGACATTCTTCGGCAGGGTTAGAATATGTCAGAAATTGAGTATGAAGCTGATCACGTCAAACACAGTGTTGGAGGCCGTTCAGGGCATATTTTCCGACGATTTTTCCACATGGGGATGGCTGCCATTCCGTGGGCGTATTATGTACATGGGGAGTCTATTGCCGACCTAATCTCCGTTACTCCCTTGCAATTTGTGTCCGTAATCGGAATCGCCGCAATCATCCTAGAAATATTCCGAATGAAATTCGGTATCCTCATCGTTGGCCAGAGGGAATACGAGAAGCACCAGACCAGTGCCTTAGCATGGGGCGCAGTATCCATTGCCTTGACAATTGTCGCACTTTCTCCTTGGGAAGGCTCAGGGGATAATCACGCGGGGTGGTTGACTATCCCAATCATCCTCTCGCTCACATTCGGGGATCCTGCAATGGGTGAAGCACGAAGAATGGGAGTGGATAATCGCACAGTCTATGCAATAGGAACCATCATTTGTGGACTAATTTGGATTGGATGCGGGTATTTCTTAGGCACTCCGTACTGGATGGCTCTTCTCATGGGCCCATTGACAATGGCAGCCGAATTACCGAAATTGAAGTGGATTGATGATAATGCTACAATGCTTCTGATTCCATTGGCGGTTGTACTCATCATCGCCCCGTTCCTCTGATTGCTCTTCGCTCTCTCGCTACGTTTACAAAGCGAATTCTTGTGGCCCAACCATGTCCGAAGACTTTCAGGCACCATTGACTGATGATGCACCCAGCCAAGGTCTGTACATCTTCGCGTACCTATTTTCCCTGCTTGCCTTGGCTGTAACAATGGTTCTCTACACGTAATTGCTGAAAATCATCTCAGCGCCTTGAAATGAATTGAACCCACCCCCCTGTACATGTGCGGCATCGCAGGTCTGTTTGGTCCAGACGGGGATGACGCCAGTATCGCCCATTCGATGGCTTCATTGTTGGCACACAGGGGTCCCGATGGCACTAGGTCTTGGGCAACCCCTTGTCGCCATGGAGGGATTGGTTTTGGCCACACGCGACTTTCTATTGTCGATATTTCAGGTTCAGATCAACCGTTGTATTCGGACAATGGTTGCGTGCTGATTGTCAATGGAGAAATATACAATCACAAAGAGATTAGAGAAACATCTGGTCACTATCCATGGCGTACAAAGGGTGACGGTGAAGCTATCCTCTCAGCATATACATCTCGCGAAGATTCTACCGATTGGCTGAATCGCATCGATGGAATCTGGGGATTTGCACTTTGGGATCCAACAACTGAACACCTCATCTTGTCACGAGACCCGATGGGCGTCAAACCATTGGTTCGAACATTAACTCACGACGGAACCCTCTTGTTTTCTTCCGAAACCAAGGCACTCCGTGCGCATCCGAGTCACACTCCCGTATTGGATGAAGAAGCCCTAGTCGCTAGACTGGCCTTCGAATATCCATTGGATGACACTACATTGTTGAAAGATGTCCACCAGATTCGCCCCGGAACAGCAGAAGTGTGGGCTTTGAACGAACATGGCGCGCAACTTCAATCGGTGACGACCTATTCTCGCGATATCGTTTCACCATCCGATAATTGGGACATCACGAAGGCCCCAGCCCTATTGGAATCGTTAACCAGCAGTTTGGCTGATCGACTGATGTCTGATGTACCGCTTGGCATTGTTTTGAGTGGGGGCCTTGATTCAGCAATGGTCGCTGCGCTTGCCCATGAGGCTGCTGAACGTACGGGATATCCGGTGCCTGCCTGTTGGACTGTTGCCGAATCGGAAGACAATCCAGATTGGATGGCCGCGGCTGAGGTTTGTCAAACTCTTGATTTGGAACACCACCAACACATTTTGGCAGAAGACTCCTTTTCCAGAGCGCTTCCAGATTTGGCGTGGTTCGGTGAAGATCTAGATATTACCGTATTGTTTTTCCAGCCGTTGTTCAAACATATGTCTGAATCCGTAACCGTTGGATTATGTGGCCAAGGTTCCGATGAAATCCACGCAGGATATCCTCGATATCAGAACTTGTCTAGTCACCGGAATCTCATTCGTACACGTCTTGAGAATTCCCAACATCCATTTGCAAACAAACTCCTCAATACAATCATCGAACAGCCTGGTTGGACTGGGGCTTCGCATCAGCCAGACGTGGTATTTGCAGATTTGACAAAAACACTCCAGTACGAACTTGACCACGGTCAGTTGACAAATTTTCAATTGCGCCTAGTCGATCGACATTCAATGGCCCACGGATTTGAAGTGCGAGTCCCATTCTTGGGTTCAGCACACCGCAATACCGCACACAGTTTGCCCTTGGATTGGCGACTCAGTGGGTCACGTGAGAAGATTGCATTGCGGGCTGCCGCAAATCAAACATCTTTGCCCAAGTCGATTGTCAACCGACCCAAATTACCTGCGGGACGCGCCACTTCCCCAACTATGATTGACAATCTCCTTGCAGAATTGGATGGACATGCCAGACAATATGCAAACGACATACCTTCGATGACAAAGATGTTTGATAATCAACTCGAAATTAGCCTCGGACTCCGCCTCTTTCGGTCAATGCACATTACCGATGGCGGCCTCGGCCGACATGGCAAGGATTTGATGACTCTGCTGGAGGATGTGGATTGACATCGTATCGTGGCCCCGAAATTCTTGCTAAATTAGAAGCGAGAATCATCGAAAAAAAGGATGATTTGGAGGCTTGGTTCGCCGCAAAACGTGCCGAATTCAAAATGCCAATCTACGGCTCTGTCGACATCCGTGATGCCAATTGGAAGGTAGCGGTCGTCGATGCCAACCAGTATCCGGCCGGATTCAACAATCTCAACGATGGAGACATCGGTGCTCATCTGAGTGCAGCGATTGGCAATCTACGACACGTCCACATATGGCCCGAATCACATACAAGAAATCCTGCATATTCCAAGAATATCGATGCATTGTCGACAATTCTGGAAAACGAGGGTTATGCGGTCTCCCATGGAATTCTTGAGATAAAAAAAGGGGAACCGGTGTCATACAAAGGTGCGGTGCCTGATCTGATTCTACTCAACAATGATCTCACCGAGGGCCCCCTGCCCAATCTCGGTGTGCCGGTCCAGCCACCGCCGCAGATGGGGTGGTACCAACGTCGCAAATCGACTCATTTCAAGACAGTACAACCATTTCTGAATGAAGTCGCCGCATTATTGGAGATTGACCCTTGGTTGATATCTACTAATTGGATTATCTCAGAAGAAAAATGCTTGGAGAAAGAAACCTGTAGGACATTATTGGCCGCAGAAGTCGACGAGTTCCTCGCACACTTACAATCAAAATATGATCAGTTTGGTATTGAAGGTAAACCAACACTCTTCGTCAAGAACGATGCGGGGACCTACGGACTCGGAATCTTAGAGATTACATCAGGCGAAGAACTGTTGAATCTATCAAATCGAAAGATGAACAAACTGACCTACGGAAAGGGCGGTGCCAATGCTGAAGATTTCCTCATCCAAGAAGGAGTTCCAAGCGCTCTTTCCTGGGACAACATGGTCATCGAACCGGTCGCATATTGTGCCAATGGGCGAGTGGGCGGGTGGTTCTATCGAGCCAATGAGAAAAAGGGGGAGATGTCCAATTTGAACAGCCCATCATCGACATTCATCGACCCGAGCCAAATTGAGGATTTCACAATTCAATCGAGACGGAATCACTGGCACATGCTAGTCGCCGAAATCGCCATGTTAGCAATGGCCGTTGAGGCCACGTCATTCGACTGAGTCCTCTTCTTCTAACTCGGGTGGTGTGTCCATCCCCATGATTTCGTAATTTGAAGGAAATAGTGCGACCAGAACACCGGCAATGCCGGTGACCAATGCCCACCAGAACATCTTGTAGGCAATAGCCATCTCTAACGCGATTGCAACCAGCAGTAAACCCCCCAGATTGGAGATCCACACTAATCGCTTGAAGGTCGCAAGGCCCACACCCTTGGTAGTCCCCGTCATTGAATCAGGTCCGAATTCCGCTCCGAATCGAACTGGGTCTTCATCCGCCATGTGCATACCCTCAGTTGTTGGTTTTCAATGGTTTTCACCGGTCAATCATGATGATAGCGTCGGTCGGACAGGCCAGAACACACAATCGACATCCGGTGCATGGGTCGCGCAGAATCTTGGCTTTGCGATTCACATCGATATTTAGAATTGGACTGGCCATTGGAGTATCGTAGATTTCAATCGCCGCATCATCACAGACCATGTTGCATTGGTCACAACCGATGCACAATTCTTCCTTCACAAAGGCGACCGTTCCAGGCCCACCCTTTACCTGCTCACGCACTTCCGTGCGCATCGAATTCAGGGCAAGGCGAATTCGCGCAGCCTCTCCCAGACGGCGGGCCTCCAACTCCTTGCGTGAAGTCATGGTTGCCCGGGGGCGGCACATCTTCTCAAGACTTCCCTATGCAAAGAAGCTCAACCAGAGTGGGTGAATGGACAAAAGAACGGCAATTGCAAAGCCACACAGCGTTCCCTTGGCCATGTTCGGCCGGTCATATCCCATGGCAATGAGGATTAGAAAAAATCCGATGATGAAATCGCAGACCATGCCAATCCATGCGGCCTTCCATGACAATCCTATTGCGACGGTTGCTGTAGCCAAAGGTCCGATGATGAACCCAGCAAACCAGTCGCGGTCAATGGTGACCAAATCCCTCACGCCTGCTTCTTCGCCTCAACTTGTCTGGCGAGGAACGAGACCACATCGAGAATCTCGAAGTCGTGTTTTGGATCCCCTTCAAACTTCAGGCACTCAAAGTGAGAGACACACTTTGGACAGGATGTGAGCATGATGTCTGCCCCAGTGGCTCGTACTTCATCGAATCTCTGAACGCGGAGAGCTCGACTGTCCTCATTACAGGACATCATACTTGAGACACCACAGCAGAGGGCATCTTCCTTATTGTGTTCCATTTCGACCAAATCCACTCCATCGACAGCAGCCACCAATTCACGCGGCCCTTCATAAATCTCCATCTGTCGACCCAGTCGACAAGGGTCGTGATAGGTCACAGTAACCTCTTCATCGGCCTTTAGGTTCATGTCAAATCCATTCTCAGTGAGGAACTCAGTGGTGTGCATGACCTTAATTCCCTCAAGCTCGTAATCCTTGGCGAAGGTTCGGAAACACTCTGCACAACTGGATACCAAGGTATCGATTCCACTGGCCATGATTTTCTTCTGATTGTATGCCTTCAATTTCTCAAAGACCTCATCCATGCCCTGCCACTTCTGGTCATGACCACAGCACTTGAGGAAATCACGACCCAGATAGGCGACTTCCTGTTCCATTTCTTCGAACAGTGTGAAGGCCGATGTCGTTGCATCTCCAAGATTCATCTCGCCCTCATTGACGTGACTGAAAATCATCTCTTGATCTAGGTAATCGACACAACCTGGATAATATCCAACATTGGAATCAACGGGGTAATCTTCGACTGAGATGAAATCTGAATCCCTCTCGTCCTCTGCCTCTGCGGCGAGAACCGCCTGTAAGACTGTGTGGGGGATGTTGGATGCGGGTGGGCCACCTACGATGAGTGCTCTTCGCATATCCACATAGGAATCGTAGTCAACCAATTGTGGACAGGCATTAGTACAAGCAGAACAGGTCAAACAGGAGTACATTGGCACCCCATCATCCTCATTGTTCCATGTGTTGTAAATGATGTTCAATTTGTCACCGGCATTGAACAGTCGAACTGGACAGGCATCATCACAGAGATCACACCCGTAGCATTTGTTCATCTCGTACTCATAGCCACGAGCCATACTACGCATGAGCATGAATACGATTGCACCGACACCTAAGCAAGGAATGAACAGAGAATAGATGAGTTTCGCATCCAGACTCTTGGGATTTTTCTCAAAGGTCGGATTCTCAACAATATACTCGGAGAGGCTGGATATGTCAAGTCCGATATCTGCACGCGTGAGATTCTGAGGATCATTTCGATTCAATGCCTGTCCATTATCCCCCATCAACAAAGGCTGATAGGCGATTACATTCACACTGGCAAAGACTGTGTATGACGAGTTTACTCCCGTCCACAAGGTCGAAAAACTCACCATATAATCACCAGGGTCTAGTTTCAACATGCTGTTCTGGCAAATCCCTTCACTCATGAGGGCGCCGTCTGAATCGGTGACAGTAACCACGCCGGCCCCTTCGCCGATGCCCCATTCACTGGAACGTTCGGAACAAGCCAAGTCAACATAGACGGATTCTTGACCAAAATCTTCGATTTCCATTGGCCATATTCCAGAAATGGGAACCTCCCCGGTTGAATCATTTCCTGGCTTATCCCATGTTTCAGAAACACCATTTCTACCGATAGATGAATCTGTGTGGTGATTGGCACCACTGAAATCAATCAGATTCACCTGAGTAGGTTGAAAAATACCCCAATTCATGAAATGACTCGCTGTGACCATACAGAAATCCGAACGGCTATACGCATCTTCGCCCTCAAACTTAGGATCCTGCCACACTTCGTTTGCAATACTGTCTTCGTAAGTCAGGCAGTTTTCTTCTATGGACTCCCAATGGTGACCTTCGTTGATATCGACCAGAGTATCTACAGGTTGCCCTCGTAATTCTTCCAGTGTTTCGATATCATCCATCGCCCCCAGTCCACCTTGGTCCCAGAACCCATTGTCGTACACGGGCCATGTGACTGTGCATAGTAGAACAGTTACAATCAGTGCCCCGAGAGAGACTTGCTTGCCTAGTTGGGGTGTAGTTCTGGAACCTATTGATTTGACCAAGAACCAACGGATTCCCATGTACAAGGCAACCCATAAGAAAATCCCAGTTAAAATCCAAGGTACTGCGTTGAAGAGATCGGCAACCCAAGGTTCACGGGTCCCGCAATTCAGACCTGCATGTGAATTCAATTGACAGAAATCTGCACGATTTTTCGCATACAACTCAAGGAAGATATTGATGGAGAACACGCTGATGAACCAGACGTGTGCAAGATAGATTGCCCCCCCAGTTGCGAACCAAGGATCCTCGACACCGCGCTTTGAGCGACCTCCGAGGAACGGAGGGAGTGTGAGAATCATCACTGGAAGTCCAGTAATGGCTGCTCCCCACCATGCTGCATTCCAAGCAATTACTGGTTGGCCGAAGAATGCTCCAATTGGCCCAGCAGGAATGTCAAATTGAGGTAGATATTCACCCCATCGCAAGTAACCGTAACTGAACAGAACATACCAGTCTGGGAATACGAATCCAGCTTGAGCATAAGGGTCGGCTGCACTGTGTAGGGGGGGCGGAATCAGCCACGAATAGAAACAAAGTACGGCCATAACTGCCGCCAGAACAATTGCATCTCGTAGTACTTCATGCGGCCAGAACGCATGCCCGACGAATACTCGCCTACGTTCGCTATCTGCAGATTGCAAACTTTCCTTCTCTCGAACGTAAGTGTCAGCAATTCTACCAAGATTTTCAATTAGCCCCATTTTTCTCACCTCCGATCAATGTGGCTCCGCAATACCCTGTACCCAGACAATAAACAAGTGAACGATGATGAGTGCCGTGACAATGACTGGCAAGATGAACACATGCAGGAAGTACATCCTAGTAACCGTCTGATAGGAAAGGCTGGTCCCCCCGAACATAGCGCTCGCGGCCCATTGACCAATCAACGGCGTACTGTTTGCCATGTTGATGCCAATGGTTGCCGCACCGAATGCCAGACTATCCCATGGTAGTAGGTATCCCGAATATCCGAAGAAGATGGTGAAGAACATCAATCCAACACCAATGAGCCAATTCAGTTCGCGTGGGTTGCGGTAAGCACCTGTGAAGTAGACACGACACATGTGTAAGAAGACCGCTGCGACCATGAAGTGAGTCGCCCAATGATGGAGTGAGCGGATAATATACCCAAAGGGTAACTGTGTCATGATGAATTCCATGCTTGAGTAAGCAGGAGTCGGATCACCCTCTCCACCCGGCACATAGTAAATGCCGAGAATGGTGCCAGTAATCACAAGGATGATGAATGCAAGGAAGGAAATTCCACCCAGACAATACAATGGATACCAATACCATATGATTCGCAATTTGTACTTCTCTGCGTGAGTCAGCGGCATCTGACGATGCATGCTGTGGTACGCATCTCTCGACATCGCCCAATAATCCTGAACTCGGAAGCGAGTATCTAACCAAGAGAACACCCATAGGAATGTTTTCTCTACTAATCCGAGTTTACCTGATGATTCAACAGCTCGCAATATCTCCTTACGAGGCATCTCTTCATTCTCCTTTCGAAGCGTGAAGGCGACAATCACCGTAATTACGGCGATGAAGAGACCCAATAACCAAACTTGCAGCATCATTTTCACCTCAATCGCAGAATGTGTACCACTCCTGGTATGTGTCTAGCCCAACAATCACGTCATCTTCGACGGTAAAGGGGATGAGGGGGAGTCCAACAGGAGCCGGGCCACCAGTCAGGCGTACACCGAAGTAATCGAATGTTGAACCATCATTTCGATTCCGGTTCGAATTCTTCTCCAGCATCGTGGGGTCATATCGAGAGGAATGGCAGATACAGAACAGTTTGTTCCCACCTGCATCTACTCCTCCGGGCAACCAAGTATCTGACGTGAAGTCGTTGGCGACCAATTGCCAACCTGGGATACAACAGAGATGGGGGCAACGGCTGAACAAGAGTAGGATATTATCGTGCGGTTGCAAAGTCAAATCTGGACTTCCATCCTCAAGTGTTACATCGAAGATTTCACGACCGTGACCGACAAAGGAACCAGCTGCGTTATAGCCACTACCATACTGAATTCGGGGCACACCCTCTGAAGGGGGTTTGGATTCATTTTCTTCATGTGGAACATAGATGATATTGATTGGCAAACCACTCCAAACACCCTGTGCACCGGCCATGCCGGTGTCTGAAGTTGCTGCTTGGGCCACTAAGTCGGATTTCTTCATGACTTCTAAGTGCAGGTTTCCATACCAGACTGTATCCTCTTGGCCCTTGGGCACCCAATACTTGACCCCTGTATCTCCTTCACCTGTCGAGGCTTGCCCCATCAGGAATGAAGCAAATCCTACAGCGCCCAAACTCGCCATGGCAATTACCCCGCCTGCAGCGTTGAATGTGTATTTCATGAATCGGCGCCGATCCAGCGTCGTGACTTCACGATCAGAAGGTGCCTCATCTACCACACCGGGGGCGGGTCTAAGTCGGAATTGTCTGGCCATGATTACACCTCATATTTGACCCAACTTTCGGGGTCCTTCGGTCCAATGTACTTGTTGCGTCGATGCTTGACAATAATCGTATCCGGCATGACCCACTTGAGGTAGACTATACCCATGATGATGAGTGTGGTAAACATCATGGCCATGAAGAAAGATAGCAATTGTTGATCCCAATGGTTGAACAGCCCGTAAGTCAGGCCCCCCGACCAGTAAATGGTCCAGAAAAGACCCCAAACAAAGACGATTGTAACCAACCACGAGGAGGCACTTGGTGAAATGCTCGAGCGCACAATGGTACCCGCTTCGGGGGCATTGAATACCCCATGGTCAACCGCTGTCACATACTCTTCTTCAGTGAGGTTGACTCCATCGAGAGCAGCTCTTGCATCCTCAAGACCAACCTCACCTGATTTGACCTGCTTGAGCAGACGCATGACAATATCATCGCTCAAAGTTGATCACCTCGACGCAGGTGCTTCATGCGAAGTCTGACTAGATTTGACCTTCCTTCGTAATGTCGGCTGAATCCATATCGTAGGAAGAAGCCACAGAACAGGATGACGGCCACGACGGCGCCAAATCCGAGAAGGCCAAGCCAATGGGCACGGAAGGGAGCCCCCATATGGTGTAAATCGACATGACCGCCTTCAGCCTCGGGTGGAGCAACATCACCATTGCCAGCAAAGATTGTCCGGGTGCTGCCGGAATCCACCCCTTCACCTAATGAGAACGATAGCCGATTCCAAGAATCCCCAGCAGGACTTCCATCGCCATCGACGCTATTTCCTGCCAACCAGAATGTCACATCCCCACTCCCAGTTGCGGGTGCAGTCCATGCAATCATCCAAGCACGATCTGTCGGGTTACTACCGGCGTCGGTGTGAGTGAGAGTTAATCCATCATCTCCATTTTGCACCATGTCCTCATATCCACTTCCTGCCGACAATAATCCCTCAGAGACTCGTAATGAAAATCCGGCGGAAGCAGTGCCTTCAATTTCAGGGCCACCAATGATTTCGATTTTGAGCGAATATTCTTGGCCCGCTTCAAAATGGTAGGGCACATCTGCAATCATGACGGTCACAGAATCATCTGGAGCAATAGCATTGCCTGAATGGCAAGTGCATCCCGTCTTGGCAACATCAGTTCCACCTTCGGCTTCATCGCCCGTTATCCCGACTGGACGCGCTTGGGTTGAACCAGCAATCAGCAACACGACGAGCAGTCCGACGAGGATGTGCCGGACACGGTGTGTTGATGTTGGCATAGTATTGACTCACCTATGGTGAGCGGTCGAATTGAATACCCTCCATAAACGTTCCCCGCTCGGCACGAGCAAAACACCCCGCAGTACATCGAATTTCGCGCGCCCGCGACGCGAGCATTCAGGCGCAGTTCTGAATAGCCCTAGGCACCTCCCAAGGCCGATGGCAGAGCGAACATGGGAGAACACATACGAACTCACCGATGAGCAATTAGAGCAACTTGAGGAGGCTGAGTCTCTGATGGAAGGCATGGATTTAACTGGCGCCGAGGCCATTCTTCTAGCCATGCTGGAAGATGCACCCGATTGCATCCCCGTTCTCTCCAATCTCGGGCATCTCTACGGTAAACACCTTTCCGAATTTGAGAACGCTGTTGGGTATTATGATCGCGTGTTGGAAATCGAGCCAGATAATGCTTGGGCTCGCGATGCTCGACGACGGTATTCGCGATACATTGGCCGCGATTGATTCGCACAATCCTCATGACCCCTCGCGTTCAAGCCGCTCCATGGAGGAAGGCGAACTGCTCATTGCCGGCGTCGGCAGTTTGGGTTGTGCATGGGCCAAAGCGGCCCAGGCCCGCGTCGCCAAATGGGTCGATTTGACCCTGATTGATGCCGATGATTCCTCTATGGGTGGCGTTCGTCATGCGAATTGTTTGTTGCTGGGCGATTCACCCTCTGAAGTCGGTTGTGCGGGCATGCCTCAATTGGCTGAAGCAAGAATGCGTTCATTGCAACCCATTGCTTCCCATTTCCTCGAGAAGGCCGAACTGGTACTTCTTCTCACTGGCTTGGGCGGGGGATCCGGTTCTGGTGCGTCTGTCGAATTCGCACGACAGGCAGCCCAAGCTGGTTGCTTGGTGATTTCAGTCGCTGCGATGCCCTTTGAAGCCCAGATGGAGCGCCAGAAGATTGCCGAAGACACGCTGCCACGTCTATCCAAAGTCAGCCATGTCTGCGTTGAACTTAGCCTAGATCGTATGGCTTGGCAAGCACGAGAGAGAGGCGTGGATTGGCAACAAGGATCGGCATGGGTTGGCGAACTCGCTGAAGGGTTGATGCGTACCCTCGCAAACGTCGGTCTCATCAATCTGGATTTGATGGATCTCCGTGCCATCGTTTCAAAATCAGGCGGCTCAACCCTTCTCGTTGCCGAGGGTCACTGTGATGAGGCACAGGAACTCTATCTGAGGGCGCGCTCATCCCCTCTTGCAGCTATGTCAGTGGGCGGGGCGACGGGTTGCCTTCTGCAGGTTGAAGGTGGCCCTCACATGACACTGAAACAAGTTGAAGCGGTCGCGGATGCCTTCACTGACGGCCTTTCAATCGACGCTCAGGTCATCATAGGTGCCCGAGTCTCCCCCGACCTTGAAGAACGAATGCGAGTGGTAGCTGTAGTCAGCGGTCTGCCACGAGGTGCATCGGATGGATTGATTTAATCCAAATCGACCAATTCAATTTCATCGTCTTCAATGACCGGTGCAGGGATATCCAATTCCTCTATTTCGATAGGTGGTGTGGAATCTTCTACAACCTCTTCTTGTTCTTCAGTTTCAGCATTCTCTTCAACACCTTTTTCTTCATCCCTGGCTAAATCTAACCACCGTGAAAGTTGCCCTATCCTCCAAGCATGAATCCACATCATGGTTCCCGCTGTGATGAGGTGACCGATGCCGATGGTTGCAGACATACCAATGACCCCTATTCCTGTATCATCGCCAAGTTTGGAACCTAGAACTGCAATCATCGCTATTGAACCGGAATATGCCATGCCGAATGACAACCCCCAGAAGATGGCATTCTGTTTGGTGAATAGTTTGAATCCGCGGCTATGTGTATTTTTGGCCAGACTCCATATGGCCGCAATCACAGTCATGACCATCAATACAAATTCTTCAACGATTAGGAGAACCCCCCAACCATCGTCAGTGAATCTACGTAGGGCACTGAGCAGATGCCAAGTGACGAACAATTGCATGAATAAGCCCCAAGCAAACCCGAAAGAGGCGGTGTCTTTTCGTTCGGAATCAATGACTCGACGTTCTGTTGTGTACCAGAATAGAATGGCTTGAATGGCCACAGCAGCAATGGCGAATGTGATTGGACCCAATTTCTCAAAGAAACTCATTTCTTCGGTATTTTCCGCACCTGAAACGAGGGCCCAGTATGTTAGGGCAGCAAAGATTCCGATGATGGCCATATGCGCTGTCGTCGATGTCACACGTTTGGATGTCCGATGAATCGAAGCGATTCGAACCGCCCGACCCTCGACAAAAATTCGCAGACTGGTCGCCAAAGCACGTCCCTGGGCCAGTGACCAAACGACAAACAAGCCACCTAGGGCCATCGCCCAATAGTTGACTTGTTCACTACCTGATTCTGAACTCAAGTATCCAGCGATGAGGAGGAATGGGACTAGCCCTAGTAGAATAGGAGATATCCATGAGGTAAATACTCGGATGAAGAACAGCATCACCCTTTCCCCGAAGGCTGTGTCCTTCGGGATTGGTTGGAAATGGCTGAATCGATGGATGACATCCATTTCCTGCATCCAAGCTGTGAGGGCGTAACCAATCGAGAGGCCGACATATCCTGCGATCCCAATTGCAAATAGGGAAGGTGATTCAGACGCCGAAAGTAGATAGAAAATTGTGCCGGCCAAACCGAGTAATATGACGTGAGGCAGCGTAGAAGGGCCTACGAGATTGCGAACAACATCCGTGATTGTTGGCGCTTCAATGACACCCTCGGAGTCCTCCATCAATCTCTGCGAGTGTGCGAGGCCTGTTAAGTCCGACGACTGTCGGAGTGGCATGGCGAAGCGTTTGACAAAGGCTCTTCGTGCCAAACGTCGATGGGTTGGATTGAACGTTTCAAACTGTGAAAATCGCGACGAACTCGAGGCAAAGATTGCAGAACTTGCGCCAGTTGGAGATTGGAAATTGTATGATTATTCCAATGGAAATGCTATTCTTAGAATTCTACTAAAAGATGAGAAACAGTGGCGCAAAATTCTCGATCGACCAGATTCGGAGATACATTCCGTCACCATGTCCGGAAAAATACGGTTGGTTAGAGAAAGGCTAAAAATATAGTTCAAATGCTCGTTCTATAGAATTATACAAAGTCAATATTGGGGTATTCTCTTCAGCCAAATTGATGTGCCTAGCCGGTTTGGGTAAGGTATGGCTGGAGGAGGGGATGCACCGAGTGTCGCCGTCTGGGACATGGCAGTGTTGGCCGGTGCAGCCCTCGTCATTTCGACGATTGTCATTGTTGCATGGACTCAACCCGTGACCTATGAATTGGGGGGCGGCCAACAAGAAGTACTCTCAATCCATACCGGTCTTTCTGAGGCCTCTCTATCATTCGACGCAGCTTGCATTGATGTTCTGTGCGAACCACTGTCGGCCTGGATTGTTCCGCATGATGGGGAAGAGAGTTGGGATGGGAGTTTGGATGGTGCCCAGGAGATCAATCTCTTGAATGCCAATGAGACCGAATCGTCTAGCAGTTTGAATGATCCACTTTCATCCGGCGAATATCGAATCATCCTCGAAGGTGAAGGCGAGTACACATTTGAAGTCACGATTAATAGAACAATTCCACATGAGTACGTACCTGCTATAATCGGTGCACTACTCGTAGTATGGGGCATCTGGAGAAAGCAACAAGAACAAATAGATTAAGTCCAATTCCATTGGATTTCCCCGGTAGTTCTTACAACGCCTTCGTTAGTTTGAAGGCCACCAATATCGTCGAGACCATATGATGTTGGAAAACCCTCAGACAAGGTCATCCTCATGGATGTGAAAATAGAATTCAATACACAATCCACATCGTAATCATCAATCATAGGATGAATCTCTAGCATAGAGGCAACCGATGCGTGAATGACTGGAATTAATTCTTCTATGGATTCCGGAAACAGTTCATTCCAACCAATCGATTCGGCAAGTTCAGCGACAGATACTCTGTTCATTCCAATGCCCAAAACAATCTGCGCATCATCTCCTTGGGTCCTCCCTTCGACAAGAATGCCACACAATTTCCCTATCCTTGCCGATGTTCTCAACCATACATCATTGGGCCACTTTACGCGAATTCCCATATCTTCCAAAGCCGAACCATGAACCCAAGAGTGGCTCGGAAGTCCGAGATCCATAAACACTGCTAGTGTATCTAATATGGCCACAGTTGATGCCAATTGTATATTCTCTGGCCCCCTTTCTATAGAATTTTTTGACAATAACCAACTGCCCATCAAACCACCGGGTGAATTGCACCATTCTCTTCCCGCGTACCCGCGCCCTGAAACTTGTTTTTCTGTACTCACGAAGGTTCCTTGCCCTGCATTATCCATTTCCAATACACTTTCATTGGTTGATTGACACGATTCCAAACGAATCATTGGGGCGTTCTCGAATGGACGCCAACATGCGACGACAGTGAGGCGTTCATCCCCTAGTATCGTGTCCGACACATTGCGGGTGGCCCAGCCCGCTTTCCGCCAACTGCGGCTCAGATTGTGGCCGATTTGATTTGAACTGTGTAACATCAGCACGATTCCCCCTGAATTCAGTAATGTTGGATTCATAGATATGGCATCCAGCAATTGTTGGGATTCACCCTGGGCGATCAGAGCGGAATCCTCCATTGGGCCGAGACTTTCCTCTGAATCGGGTTCGATGTATGGCAAATTCCATGCGATAACATCCACGCCCTGTTTTGGTTCCCAATTGCCAATGTCCCCAGGTCCGCCTTCACGCACCTCAGTACTCCATTCAATCTCATGTTTCGCCGCATTCCCTCTTGTGGCAGCAACGGCTAGAGGATTGACATCACAGGCACTCACTTTCCAACCCCGTAATGATGCAGCGATAGATACAGCACCACTACCGCAGCCAATTTCAAGCAGACTCTTCCCACTTGTTCCCCTCAGCTTGGCAAGAGTTCGATCGAGTAGCCCTGTATCTTCTCTCGGAGGATATACGGTGGGGGGAACGTCTAGATTAATTTCATACAGGCCGTAGGCCTGCCACTTGACAATGGTCCCGGATTGCTCCGTTAATTCGATCTCCCTTTCAACGGACAACTGCGACACACATCCTCGTATTTACTCCCGAATTCGGCCTCTATTTGATGAAGATTCGCCAAACCTTTATGTGAAAATTTCTCCACGGGGGATACAGCGGTTCCTCCCCCGGAGTCGCTAAATTGGTTCCAGCCACGGGCATAGCCTTGGGCGTAAGGCTTTTGAATACCCCGTCGGTCCGCGAAAGGCCCAGAGACAGCCATGGGCCTGTAGCTTAGCCAGGTAGAGCGTCCGGCTTTTAACCGGATGGCCAAGGGTTCGAATCCCTTCAGGCCCGCTCTATCTCTGGCCGGTTGCGGGTTTTTTGGCCGTAAGGGCAAACGGGGGGTCGTGTTTTGGTCGTAAAGAGTTCAACGAAGAAACGTCTGGTTGAATTGGGTGTGCCTGAAGAGCACGCCCACAAACTTGCAGACGATGCAAATATGGATGCTATCAAGCAAATGAGCGTCGAACAGGTTGCAAAGAAAATCGGTATCGACATCGACAGCCCAGAACTTGAGAAGATCATGGGCATTATTCGGGAACAAGGGACCCGAAAACGAACTCGTTCACGACGCATCACCATTTCACAAAAGGCACTTGACGACGACGACATCCCATTGGGTGACGACCGATTCAATGTTCTCAATCATCACCTGGTCCCACACCACGAACTCTTGCCTGAAGACGAGGAGGCAATCACCCTTTCTCCATGGAAGCTTGAAGTCCCCGATATATCGGGAGAGGGCACACGGTTGGCGAAGGAACTTCTACCAAAGATTCTGATTACTGACCCCGCCGTTCAAGTTCTCAAAGAAATGGCTGAGATTGAAGATGCTGAACTGCCAGCTGGCTGGCTCACGAACCGAGTTGTTCGGGTACAGCGCTACAGTAGATCATCTGGAACAACGACCGCATATCGACTGATTGTGGAGGAAAACTGAGGAGCTGATATCATGAAGGAAATTATTGAGAGTTACTTCCGAGAACGTAGTTTGGTCAACCACCAACTCGCATCATACAACGATTGCATCCCTTCGGCGGATTCACAAAACAGCCGTTTTGAACGCATCGTCAGAAACATTCGCATTGGCACAGATGAGATTATCGAAGACGACGAGGGTGGCATCATCAAACTCGACGTTCTTGACCACGAAATCCAAGTCCGTATGAAGAACATGCAACTTGGACCACCCACTATCCGTGAGGCCAACGGTGCTGAGCACCCATCCATCCCACTCGAATGCCGTCTGCGCAAACTCACCTATATGTCTCCAGTATACCTTGATTTCACCATTCATCGTGACGACCTGCCACAACCAATCGTAGAAGATAAGGTTCAAATTGGCAGCGTACCAATCATGGTTCGCAGCCGACGCTGCAATCTCAATCCCGCGCACATCGACTCGAACCGAAACCTGTCTCCTGAACAGAGTGAAGAGGACAAGGAACACTATCACACTCTATTGCAGGGAAAGGGCGAAGATCCCTATGACCCTGGTGGCTATTTCATCATCAACGGAACAGAGCGCGCCCTCATTTCCATGGAAGATTTGGCCCCCAATCGAGTCACTGTAGAAATGAACAAGCGTTATGCCCGTAAAACCGAGGTTGCCAAGATTTTCTCACAGAAGGATGGTGTTCGTAAACCATTGACTGTTGAGAAGCGAAAAGATGGCATGCTAATGGTAAAAATCAGCAGTGCCGGAACTACCGCAATTCCCGTCGTTTTGCTCATGCGCGCACTCGGCATTGACAATGACCAGGAGATCTTCCAAGCGATTGCTGGACCAACTGAAACGTTCAAGTTCATCGTTGCCAACCTGAATGAGGTCAAGGACAACGATGAGTATAATGTCGAAAATCAAGAGGAAGCCATGCAGTGGTTGGAAAAGAAATTTGCTGCAGGTCAACAGAAGGAATATCGTGAACAGCGAATTCAGAATCTTCTAGACAAGGAATTGCTACCTCACCTTGAAACGCCACTTTCAGACAAGGATAAAGAGCGCATCGGCCAAGATTTAGAAGCTCAAGCGCAGGAGAAGAAAACTCGCAATCGAAAGAAGAAGGCAATCTTCCTCGGTCGTATCGTTCGACAGGTTCTCGAGATGGCCATCAAAAACAAGGAGCCCAATGACAAAGATCACTATGCCAACAAGCGTGTACGTCTTGCTGGTGACCTCATCGAAGACCTGTTCCGCGTCTCCCTACAACAATTGGCGCGTGACCTGAAGTACCAACTTGAGCGCCACCACAATCGAAAGCGTGACCTGAAGATCACTTCGTGTCTGCGCCCCGACGTCCTGACCTCTAAGGTCATGCATGCCCTGGCTACTGGAAACTGGGTCGGTGGCCGAAGTGGTGTCAGTCAATTGCTCGATCGTACAACATTCCTGTCCGCTCTTTCGCACATGCGTCGAGTAACAAGCCCTCTTGTTCGCAGCCAACCTCACTTCGAGGCACGTGATTTGCACCCCACACAATGGGGCCGACTGTGCCCCAACGAAACACCTGAAGGTCAGAATTGTGGCCTAGTGAAGAACGCGGCTCAGATGATTGACATCTCTGAGGCCGTCAATGAAAACGAAGTCAAAATGTTACTTGAAGAGGCCGATGTCGACCCCAACCCTGTCGGTTGGGCAGAAGGTGCTCGTGTTCACGTCAACGGTGACATCTTCGGACTACATATGAATCCACACAAACTCGTTGAACACTTCAAGCGTCGTCGTCGAAGTGGACGCATCCGCTCGGAAGTCACTATCAGGCACGACGCACCCAACCGTGATATTTTCATCAATACCGACAAGGGACGAATTCTCAGACCTCTCCTAGTTCTCGATGGTGGAAGTCTTGTTCTATCGCAGGCCTATTTGGATGGATTGCGTGATCGCACCATATCCTTCAGAGACCTCGTCAACGAAGGCATCGTGGAGTGGGTGGATGCAGAGGAAGAGGAAGACCTCCTCGTCGCACCCCGTCCATTCGACCTCCCTGACGTCAGCCCGAAGAATGGCCGCCCCATCAATCCCGCCAATGTCAAATGGACGAATATGGGTGAAGAAGGGATCTCACACGCGAAATTATCTGCAGAAATTATCATGCCCAACGGAGAGAAGAAGATTGAGAAATTCAAGATTCCACTCAATTATTATCAAGAAGATCCCAAGGAGGGCATTACATTGGAGAAACTTCGACGCAAGGAGAAGAAGACCGGCGATGTCCTAATCTATACTCACGTCGAAATCGACCCACAACTCATTCTCGGCGTCTGTGCAGCTCTTGTTCCATACCCTGAACACAACTCAACTCCACGAGTTACGGGTGGTACCGCCATGGTCAAGCAATCATTGGGCCTCCCTTCCTCAAATGGTCGCTTGCGCCCAGACACCCGACAGCACATTCTGCACTACACGCAGAACTCTATGACTGGCACTCGTGCCATGGAAGCAACGAATTTCATCCGCCGACCAGCAGGACAGAATTTCGTCGTCGCTATTCTAAGTCATCATGGGTACAATATGCAGGACGCCGTCGTAATGAACCGCGGTAGCATCGAACGTGCATTGGGTCGTTCGACCTTCATTCGTACATACAATGCCGAGCGCAAGAGATTCCCCGGAGGTCAAGTGGATGAAATCGAAATCCCCGGCACCGGTCTAGATGAAGTCAAGGGATTGAAAGCGCCTGAATCATATGCTCACCTAGAGAACGATGGCCTACCAACTCCCGAGACTGAGATTAGCAGCAAGCCAGAGGATCGTGACCGAACTCCACAAGTTCTGGTTGGCAAGACCAGTCCACCGCGATTCTTGGAAGAAACCCACGGTGCATTCCTACAGGCTCAGGAACGCCGTGAATCGAGCATGAACGTCCGCCATGGAGAAGGTGGGTACGTGGACAATGTGTTCATCACTGAATCCCTTGATTCAGGACGTCTGGTTCGAATCACCATGCGATCAAATCGCATCCCAGAACTTGGCGACAAATTCTCCAGCCGACACGGACAGAAAGGCGTCATCGGTCGATTAGTGGATCCAGAAGATATGCCATTCACTGTAGATGGCGTGGTCCCTGATTTACTCATCAACCCTCACGCCATCCCATCGCGCATGACGGTCGCACACATCTTGGAGATGATTGGTGGAAAAGTCGGTGCCATGGAAGGTCGACTCATCGATGGAACGGCCTTCGACGGAGAAAAGGAAGGCAGTCTTCGTGAAGGATTGCTTCGCCACGGATTTGCCCACACGGGTCGTGAATCCATGGTCAACGGTGAGACAGGTGAAGAATTCCCTGCTCAGATTTTCGTTGGCGTCATCTACTACCAGAAGTTGCACCACATGGTAAGTGGTAAGATACACGCACGAAGCCGCGGGCGTGTCCAGATTCTCACTCGACAACCGACAGAGGGCCGTGCTCGCCAGGGTGGCCTCAGATTCGGTGAGATGGAGCGCGACTGTCTGATTGCACATGGTGCTTCAATGGTCATCAAGGATAGACTACTGGATGAATCGGATGGTTGGGAACTCTACGTATGTGCCGAGAGTGGCCACATAGCGTTCTGGGATTGGCGTAAACGATGTTATGTCAGTCCAATCCACGGGGACAAGGCGGAAGTATTCCCTGTATCAACATCGTATGCATTCAAGCTGCTTCTGGATGAGATGAAATCACTTGGAGTGGCCATGAGACTTGAACTGGAGGACCGAAGATGAACCGAGACGTTGCAACCATTCCGAAGCGCATTGCTTCCATCAAGTTCAGTTTGATGGATCCAAACGAAATCCGCAAGATGTCTGCAGTCGAAGTGAAGACTGCAGACACCTACAAGGACGATGGGCACGCATACAGACAAGGTTTGATGGATAATCGCATGGGCGTTATTGAACCAGGTGTACGCTGTGAAACCTGTGGTAACAAGCATGACGTTTGTCCGAGCCACTTTGGGCACATTCAACTCGAATTGCCCGTTATCCACATTGGATTCACCAATCTATTGAAGACGGCCATTAAGTCAACATGTAACACTTGTAGCCGCATCCTACTTCACGAGCGAGAAGGAACCCATCCAAACAATCCAGAGAAGTCCGAACAGGATTACTATCGTTTCCGCGTGAACGATGTCATACAGAAGCACGGTGTTGGTTCAACTGAATTCAGCAAAGTCATCAAAGATATCGTCAAGGAATGTTCGAGCGCAAAGCGTGCAGTATGTATGCACTGTGGTTCCGAACAGGGCAAGATTCAACTCGACAAACCCACAACTTTCAAGGAAATCATGCAGGCGAAAGCAGGCACATCAAAGGTCGAGAAAAAGTTGAATGCTCGCGACATCCGAGAATGGTTGGAAAGAATTCCCGATGCGGATTTGATTTTCGTCGGAATGGATCACAATGCCAGCCGTCCCGAATGGACGATTATGCGCGTATTGCCAGTTCCTCCCATCACAGTTCGCCCATCCATTACTTTGGACAGTGGCGATCGAAGTGAGGATGACCTTACTCACAAACTTGTGGACGTTCTACGAATCAATCAGCGCTTGCGAGAGAACCGTGACGCTGGTGCCCCTCAACTAATTGTTGAGGATTTGTGGGAACTACTACAGTATCACATTACTACCTATTTCGACAATCAAACGGCCGGCATCCCTCCTGCTCGCCACCGTTCGGGTCGCCCGTTGAAGACGCTAACGCAGCGCCTCAAGGGTAAGGAAGGCCGTTTCCGAAGCAATCTTTCCGGAAAGCGTGTGAACTTCTGTGCCCGAACTGTCATCAGTCCTGATCCAAATCTTGGCATCAATGATGTTGGTGTTCCAGTACAATCTGCTAAAGAACTGACTGTTCCGATTCGAGTCACTGGCCGAAACCGTGAACAGTTGCGACAGATGATTTTGCGTGGCCCTGATATTCACCCCGGTGTCAATTACATCGTTCGTGGTGATACTCATCGTGTACGAATCACTGACCGAACCAAGTTCATGTGGTCCGGATTCCGTTGTCACAACCCCGAATGTCATTGTGGCGATGATGACAGAGGCGAACCCTACCCAGGACACCGTCCAGATCTCAACGAGGTGCTTCATGCACCCAACTTCCTGCCAGGCATGGAGATTCAGGAGGAATTCAAGCGAGTTGAAGGGCAAGAAGATGCTCAGTCAAAGTGGATTCCGAATCTTGCGGCAACCATTGCTAACCTCCGCGGAGAGGACACCAATGGCAAACAACTGGAATACGGAGATCCTCGCGCTATTATCTACCAGCGATGGGCATTTGAACGTGAAAATCCCGGCCAAGAATTCCCGCCCGAACTTGAGGTTATTTGCCCCCATTGTGGTAGTCCTGAAATTTCTGAAGAAGGTGAACGCAGCAAGGTCGAAGATCGCCTTGCAACTGTGGACCTTGATGGCAATCCAAAGCCGGGTATGATTGTAGAACGCCACCTGATTAACGGCGATGTTGCAATCTTCAACAGACAACCATCCCTACATCGTATGTCGATGATGGTTCACCAGGTTCGCGTAATGGAAGGTAAGACCTTCCGATTCAACCTCGCTGTCTGCACCCCTTACAACGCTGACTTCGACGGTGACGAGATGAACCTTCACGTGATTCAGTCCGAAGAAGCTCGAGCAGAGGCTAAGATTCTCATGCGTGTTCAGGAACACATCATCACACCACGTTATGGTGGCTCAGTCATTGGTGGTATCCACGATCACATCTCGGGTGCCTACCTGTTGAGTCACAACAACCCCTTTGTCTCCAAGGCCATCGCACTCGATGTTCTTGGACAGATTGGTTGGTCCGGAGAACTCCCCAAGGAGAGTGTGGTGGACGGTGTTTCTGGTTTCTATGGCATTGAACTGTTCAGTCTAATCATTCCAGGGGGATTCAATCTACGTTACACAAGTCGTAGTATGGACGAGGTCACGATTGAAGGTGGCCAAGTTCTCGGTGGAACTCTAGACAAGCGTGCCGTCGGCGCTGAAGACGGCCGACTTCTTGACGCAGTTGTACAAACACATGGCACAACTGAGGGTGCAAAGTTCATCAATCAGATGACGAAACTCACTATTGGAATCTGCACCGCCATGGGCTTCACCACTGGAATCGATGACGAAGATCTTCCGGCAGCAGCAACTGAAGCCATTGCTCAGCGAAATGCAGAAGCCAGTGATGCTGTCGATGCCGAACTCGAGAAGTTCGGTGCTGATGGCCGCAAATACGAAACTCGACCCGGCCGAACTCCACTTGAGACCCTTGAGGAGAATATCCTGCAGATTTTGGATCAATGTAAAGCAGAAACAGGTACGGTGGCCAAAGATCACCTCGCCGATGACAACCCTGCGGTTATGATGGCTGTCTCTGGCGCCCGTGGTTCCATGGATAACTTGGCCATGATGGCAGGTTCAATTGGCCAACCAAAGGTCCGTGGCAAGCGCTTGGAACGTGGTTACAATGATCGTGTGTTGTC